>Ga0116149_1000564_pt1 | contig 48639 bp, 44 predicted proteins | sample AD_UKC057_MetaG_FD_89787 | JGI IMG/M metagenome (GOLD analysis project Ga0116149, IMG submission 89787) | Active sludge microbial communities of municipal wastewater-treating anaerobic digesters from USA - AD_UKC057_MetaG | ecosystem: Engineered > Bioreactor > Anaerobic > Digestate | place: USA...
CTTCCAGTTCCAGCTCCTCCCAGCCGATGACGGATTCTTCGATCAGAATCTGGCCGATGAGGCTGGCGGAAATGCCGCGGCTCGCGATCAGCCGCAGTTCTTCCAGATTGTAAACGATGCCGCCGCCCGTGCCGCCCATGGTGTAAGCCGGACGGATCACCACCGGATAGCCCATTTCGGCGGCGATTCTTTCGGCTTCCTCCACGGAGGTGGCGGGCTTGCTTTTCGGCATGTCAATCCCCAGCTTGTTCATCGCTTCCTTGAACGCGATGCGGTCTTCGCCGCGTTCGATCGCGTCCACCTGAACGCCGATGACCTTGACGCCGTGTTTGTCCAGAATGCCCCTGCGGTGAAGTTCGGAGGTCAGGTTGAGGCCGGTCTGGCCGCCCAGATTGGGCAGAATCGCGTCGGGCTTTTCATTTTCAATGATCTCCGTCAGCGTCTGGGCGTTGAGCGGCTCGATATACGTAACGTCGGCCATGCCGGGGTCGGTCATGATCGTGGCCGGGTTGGAATTGACCAGAATGATTTTGTAGCCGAGCTTGCGGAGCGCCTTGCAGGCCTGGGTTCCGGAGTAGTCGAATTCGCAGGCCTGGCCGATCACAATCGGTCCGGAGCCGATAATCAGCACTTTTTTAATGTCTTCGCGTTTTGCCATGTTGTTTCCTCTTGTCTTTACCGTGGGATGGTTATTTGTTGCGCTTCAGAAAGAACGATTTTGCCGGGGGAGTATACGAACAATGACCCTGCCTGTCAAAGAAATTGTATTGAAAGTGCGGAAATCATTTAACGCTTTGGATTCCTTGACTTACCGGCTTCGGGATATTCCGCGTCCACGGAAATGGCGATGCCGCCGCGAACGGCAAACTGGGCCGTCACCTTGCACCAGCGGGGGGAAAGCGCGGCCACGAGGTCGTCCAGAATGATGTTGGTGAGATGCTCGTGAAAAACGCCTTCGTTGCGGAAGGACCAGAAGTAGAGTTTGAGCGATTTCGATTCTACGATTTTCCTGTCCGGAATATACTGTATGGTGATTCCGGCAAAGTCCGGCTGACCGGTCATGGGACACAGGCAGGTAAACTCCTGTGTGGACAGGGTGACGGTATAGGGTCTTTTGGAATGGCTGGGAAACGTCTCCAGCTTGCGGCCGGGCTTCGCTTTTTCACCCGATCCCAAAAGGGAAAGTCCGGCCAGATCGCTTTTTTTCGAGAACTTTTCCATGCATGTCTCCTGCGCCCGAAGGGCTTTTCTGCTTACCGGAAATTCTTTCGGTTTTCAAGTTTATTCGGTTGCCAAACGGATTTTTTCTGTGGTAAAGATTCACCACTGAAAAAAAATCAAGGAGGCAACGGTCATGGCCGAAACACCGATCACCCCGCCCGAAAACACCTGGAAGTGCAGCAACTGCGGAAACACCGTCGTGCAGACTGCGCCGCCGCAAACCTGCCCCGTCTGCCAACAGAAATGCGAATTTCTGAATGTCACCTGCTACCAGCCGGAATGCGGCTTCACCGGCATGGACAACCGGCTGAAACCCGCGAAATAAGCCTCGCCGGCTCGCAAATCCACGGACTCCAAAGACCGTCCGCCTTTAAAAAAACGCTGAAAATAGTGCTTGACAAAACAGCGCTCCCTGAATATGTACAACCAACGCTCGTTGTACGTATGGGTCCATGTTCGTTGCGCTGCCTGAACCTGCGGGAAGGGCGGCATGGCTTTTTGATGCTTGCCCGGACATTCTCCTGCCCCGGATCGCCCGTATCCCCGGCGATCCGGTTTTTCTAAAGGACCCAAAGGGGATCATCGTGATGCGCAAGGGAAAAGCATCAGCCGAGCCGGAAGCGGCCGGTAATCATTTAGGGAAGAAAGGGGATAATGCAATGAAGAGTTGGAAATCGTTGTGCTGGATGTTCGTCTTTGCGTTTGTGGTGTGGGGAACGGCCGCGCAAGCCGCGGAGATCGGGATCGGATTTACGGGGCCTTTGAGCGGACCGGCCGCCGAATACGGCCAGGATTGCTACAACGGCGTGGACATGGCGGTGAAAGAAATCAATGCCGCGGGCGGCGTGACCGTCCAGGGCAAAAAATACACCTTCAAACTGGAAAAGCTCGATGACCGGGCCGACCCGACCCTGGCAAAAAACAACGCGATGCGGTTTGTAAGTCAAAACAAGGCCATTGCCGTTTTCAATCCCGTTGCCACGACGATCGGCGCTTTGATGGCCATTCCTGAACAGAACTTCATCATCGCGGCCTTCTCCAGCGTCCATACCATCATGGACAAGAAGCACCCGATGATCATCAATCCCGTCCCCAACTTTGTCGCCTACGCCAAAAACTTCTCCATCATCGCCTGGGACAAGGGCTGGAGAAACGGCGCAATGGTGGTAACCCTGGGCGCTTACGGAGATGCCTGGCGCAATGTCTTTAAAGCGGTCTGGGAGAAAAAGGGCGGCAAGATTCTGGCCGACAAACCGGCAAATTACTACACGGAAACAGACTTTTCGGCACAGTTGACGGCGGCGATCGCCACCAAGCCCGATTTCCTGGTCGTGGGCGGTCCTTCGGCTCCAAGCGCTCTGGTCATTGAACAGGCCAGAAGCCTGGGCTTCAAGGGCGGGTTCGTTCTGATCGACCAGGCCAAGCCGGATTACATTGCCAAAACGCTCGGAAATAAACTGAACCTGCTGGAAGGAATGATCAGCACGGGCGACATCAAACGCCTGCCCCTGCCGATTATGCCTTCTTTCATGAAAAGATATAATGCGGCTTACAAAGGATCCGTGGTCAACGCGGAAAACTGCCTCAACTACAACATGATGCACATCATTGCCCGTGCCGTCACCGCGGCGCAGTCGCTGGATGCCAAGGTGGTTCGCCAGAACATCGTCAAGGCCCTGCCCACGGCCGGCGACAAATTCCCCAACGAACTGTTCAATATCGAGGAAAACGGCGTGATGAACTGCGGCACCATCATGCAGTACGTCAACAAGGGACAGTTCAGCAAGGTGGACTACGTCATTTCGTTCCCGAAGAGCAAAGAGGAATTTGAGAAGATCAAAAAGATGAGCAAGAGCACGGATCCGAAGCAGATCCGCTACGTGCCGCTTCAGTAGCTTGTTCTCGGTAAATCGAGCCGGCGCAATCCGCACAGGATTCACCGGGTAAAAAAGAACCCCCGTTCTCCAGAGAGAGCGGGGGTTTTGTTTGTGCCGAACTTTGCCCGGGCTAGTAGAGCGCCTGGAGCTTTGCTCCGTATTGCTTCATGACCAGCGGCCGTTTGAGCTTCATCGTCTGGGTCAGCATGCCGTTGCCGACCGTGAAATCTTCCGCGACAAACAGGAACTTCTGCGGCACCTCGTAGCCGCCGTAGGTTTTTCGCAGATACGCCACGATTTCCCCGGAAAGATAATCCGTCAGGGCCTTCTCTTTCAGGGAGTCTTCGAGCGTATCTTTCAAAAGGGGCTTGATCTTCGAATCCGCCTGAAGAGCGGCAAAGTCCGGAACGACAATGGCGACGTTGTAATCCTTGCCGTCGCCGTAGAGCATGATGTTCAAAATCCAGCGCAGCAGCTTGGCCTCGTTTTCGATGCCTTCCGGATGGACGTACTTGCCGTTGGCCAGTTTGTATTCGTCCTTGAAGCGTCCGGTGATGTGCAGGAAACCTTCTTCATCCAGCCAGCCGCGGTCGCCCGTTCGAATGCCGGGAAAGCCGTTCCATGTATCCGGCATCATCACCTCCGCCGTCTGCTGGGGCTTGTTGTGGTACCCCATCATCACGTGAGGGCCGTAAACGATGATCTCCCCGTCGAGGCTGTCTTCCCCCACGCGGGATTTATCGATGACCACGTGCATGTTTCTGTCCACGGTGCCGACCGTGCCGTACTTGTTGCCGTATTTGGGGGAGTTCATGCTGACCGTGGGTCCCGTTTCGGTGAGTCCGTAGCCGTCAAAGGTCGGCTGTCCGACATCCTTGAAAAACAGCGCGATTTCCGGTTTGATCAGCGCACTGCCGGTGACAAAAAATTTCAAATTGCCGCCGAAAACCTTGCGGACCTGGGAAAAGACCAGCGCGTCGTAATCTTTGAATTCTTTTGTTTTTTCGGGAAGGTCCCTGTTTTTGACCGCTTCGGCCACGGCTGCGTCAAAAAACTGCTTTTTGGCCGGATCGGCCGCAACGCCCTGCATGATCGTGTCATACACCTTGTTGACGATGCGGGGAACAACGGAAAGCCCTGTGGGTTTGACTTCCTGAAAATTCTGAATGAGTTTTTCCACCGACTCGGCAAACGCGATGCCGCCGCCGCAATAGATATAATCGTGAAGATCGGCGGCCAGGCCAAAGACATGCGCCCAGGGCAAAATGGCCACCACATGCATGGTCTCATCCAGACCAAACCCGTCCACGCCGGAACGGGCGCACAGCGTCAGGCTTCCATGGGAAAGCATGACGCCTTTCGGGTCGCCGGTGGTTCCCGAGGTGTACACGATGTTGGCCAGGTCCGACCAGCGAGGCTTGATGGAGGACGCTGGATTCTTGGCGCCCATTTCTTCGAGGGCCTTCATCGAATTTTCGCCCTCGCCGAAAACAACGAATATCTCTTGAAGCGTTGGAATGCTGTTTTTGAAATCTTTGACTTTTTCATAGACGCCGGCATGCGCGACAAAAAGAAATTTCACGCCGGCATCCCGGACGATGTATTCGATCACTTTCGGCAGTTCCTGCAGGTACATGGGAACCAGCGCGCCTCCCAGGCCGTGGACCGCCTGTTCGCAGACAAACCATTCCGTGCAGTTGTGGAGGATCACGCCCACTTTATCGCCCTTGGAAAGTCCAAGCTTTTTCAAGGCGCCGCGCAGACGATCCACACGGTCGGCCACGGACTTGTAGGTCACCCATTCATACTGGCCGGAGGCCGGATTTTTGGTGCCGAACAGCCGGTTGTTTGGATATTGAACAACGCTCTGTTCGAATAAATCGACTAAATTGTTCGGATTGTCATACACGGTATCCACGCTTACTTCTCTTGTCATAATTTCACCTCTGTACAGGGTATTGATGTGTGCCCCGCTAAAGTTCAGGGCACCTGTGAACGTTTTCATCGCAGTTTGCACCGCCACGGGATCCTTGCGCACACTTGAATCCTCGGACCGGAACGATCCGCCCGGGGCTCCTGCCGCGAATTTTCAACCATCCCGTTTGGATTGCAAAGCCCGCTGCTACTCCGACAGGATTTCCCTGAATTTTACGGGGTCCGTCGCATAGAGCACCGCGCGCTCCACGCCTTGGGCCCGGAATTCATGAACCTTCAGATAGTCGGGATTGTTGGCCATGGTCAGAAACGCCTTGCGCGACGGGTACGAGACCAGCATCAGCAGATCCCAGTCCTCGCTCCCCTGCAGCAGCTCCTTCGGTTTTCCGAAGTACAGCACTTTGGCGCCGACGGCCTCGACAAAAGGTCCGGATTCCCTGATATAGCGGAAGTAGGACTCCCGGCCTCCCTCTTTTTTAAACTTCAGCAGATTGAGCATGACAAACGGCTCCTGGCCGGGATTGTCGGCCAGGGCCCGAAACTGATCTTTGTTGGATTCGATGCCGGACATGATGTTTTCTCCTTCAAAAAGATGGACTCGACCCGCCTTCCCGGTGTCGCGAATCATTTGAAAAAGCGGTTCATCAGTTCCGCCACTTCCCGGGGCTTTTCCTCCTGGAGAAAGTGGGCCGCTTTGATCTGTTCGACGGTGATGGAATCAAAGCAGTCTTCCAGGTGGGTGATGTTGGCCGGAATAATGACGGAGTCTTCATTGCCGTAAATATAGAGCGACGGCATGGAAAACCGCTTGCCGGCCAGTCCCGCCCAGTGAGGGGCGTCGAGCGCCATGGAACGGTAATAGGAAGCCGCGGTGGCCGGTGTATTTTCGATGCTGTAGCAGCGGACATATTCGTCGATGGATTCCCGGGGAATGGCGCCGTCCCGGCCCTTTTTGCCGAAGAAAAAGCTGACCCATTCGCGTTCCTTGCCCTTGATCATGGCCTCAGGCAGGCCCGGCATCATTTGAAAGTACTGATACCAGTAGGGAATGTACCGGATGGCGATCATGGCCTTGGTGACTTCTTCCGCGCCTTTGACGTTGGTGAGGACGGGAATGTTCAGAATGACGAATTTTTTGATCCGGTCGGGAATCAAAAAGGCCATTTCCTGGGCTATGATGCCGCCCCAGTCGTGGCCGACCAGGAAGAAGTCCCGAATGCCCAGCGCGTCGATGATTTCGATCACATCTTTGGCCAGCTCCACCTTCTGATAGGCTTTGACATCGAGCGTGCGCTCACTGTCGCCAAGACCGCGCAAATCCGGAGCGATCACGCGCAGATTCGGGTTCAGAAATTCCGCCACGCCCTCCCAGCAGCAAGAGCTTTCCGGCCAGCCGTGCAGCATAACCACCGGAAATCCATCCGCATTTCCCCGATCCCGCACATGAAAGGTTCCCCGCGGAACACGAAACATGCCTGTTTTCATAGTCTTCACCGTCCTTGTGCTTCATTATTTATACAACGAGTGTTGTATTATTTATCCGGAATGATTTTGTCAAGGAATTTTAACAAGCCATCTCATAAAACCGAAATATTACTTGACAAAACTTGCCCGGCCTATTAATCATCACAACGATCGTTGTAAAAAGAAAGACCGGGATCAACCCAATAAAAACAAGAGGAGATTTTTTATGATTCAATCGAGACTTTGCAAAATGATCGGGATCAAATACCCCATCATCCAGGCGGGCATGGGCCCGTTTTCCAACAACAACCTTTGCGTCGCCGCCGCCAATGCCGGCGTTCTGGGACTTCTTTCCACCAGCGGCCTTTTCAACAAGAACGATCAGCCTTGGATTTACAAGGCTTTCGTGGAAAGCGGAGAGGCGGGCATGGACGACGACATGGCCACTGTGATGGAAAAGGTTTTGAAGCGCACCTACCGCCTGGTCAAGGACAAGGGCGGCATTTTCGGAATCAATGTCATGGTGTCGGCGGAAGTCAAGCCTTATTCGACCATCATGATCGATACGGCCATTCGGGTCAGGGAGGAAAATCCCGACATGAAGAATAATTTCAAGGTCATCTTCACCTCCGCCGGCGACCCGGTGGGCTGGAAAGAAAAAATCAAGGGCGCGGGCTTCACGTGGATGCACGTGGTTCCTTCCGTCAAAGGCGCGCTGCGCTGCAAAAAGGCGGGGGTGGATGTGATTGTCGCTTCGGGCCATGAAGGCGGATTTCATACCTCCTGGGAGCCGGTCCATTCCATGATCCTGCTTCCCGCCGTGGTGGATGCCGTGTCCGACGAAAACACGCTGGTCGCGGGCGCAGGCGGATTCTGCGACGGCCGCACGCTGGCCGCCGCGCTGGTTCTGGGCGCTGACGGCGCGCAGATGGGCACGAGATTCCTGGCGACGAAGGAAAGCGATTTTCATCAGATCTGGAAAGAGGGCGTGGTCGCCGCCCAGGACCGGGGAACGCTGGTTGCCCGGGGCTTCGTGGGACCGGCCCGGTGGCTGAAAACTCCCCGCAGCGAAGAGCACGCCCAAAACACGCTGAAGAAATCCCCCGGCGTCTTTCTGGGAACGCCCGACGATTACTCCACCACGGACATGTCGCTCATTGAGTTCGAGATTGAATCCATCAAGGCGGTTTATGCGGGCGACCGGGAAAAGGCGCTCATGGCCGCCGGCGAAGTGGCCCAGCGGATCAACGATATGCCCTCGGTCAACGACATGGTGCAGGGCATTGTCCGGGATGCGGAGGCAACGCTGCGCGGCATCGAGAAGAAGCATCTGGCTTAACAAAATAAAAAAGCCGGGAGGCGACTCCCGGCTTTTTGACCCCCGCGGGGCCGGCGTTACGCCGTCACCGCTTTGATCACATGCTTTTCAAGCAGATCGGTGAGTTCCTCCTTGGAATACTGCTTCATGTTCCAGTTGCGCAGCGCATGGAGGGACAATTCATACACAATCATATTGGCGGTAAAGGACGCATCCTCGAAACGAAACACGTTATTCTCCCGGCCCCGCTGCAGAATCTCCTCGATGCGGGCAACCACCTGGCTTTCCCGGGAAAGAATCACCTTGAGCAGACGATTGGGAAGGGACTTCGACTCCCGGTACAAAAGAAGGATTTCCTGCCCGTATCCATAGCCGGCGTCGACGAACTCGCGGACAACGGTTCTGAGCTGCAGCACGGGGTCTTCGATGCTCGTGAATCCCTGCTTTTCGAAAAGCTCGAGCTCACGGCGGTGGATCATCTCGATGACCAGAAAAAGAATCTCCTCCTTGCTTCGGATAAAATAGTACAGGTTCCGAATGTCGATGCCCGTGGCCTTGGAAATTTCGCGCATGGACGTCTGCGCATAGCCCTGCTTCATGAAAAGCTTCGTGGCTTTTTTAATGATCTGCGACTGTCTCTTGAGAAACAAAGCGCTGCTTTTTCTCGGCGTTTCCTCCTTGCCTGCAACGGTTTTTCTGGTCATGGATGGCACCTGGGTCCTTTCACTGAATTGAAGCTTCCTTACAACAGAACCGGTCTTTCTGTCAATGTAAATTGAAAATATTACTTGACAAATCGACACCGGCAAAATAATTGTTACAACCAACGATGGCTGTAGGAAAATGATTCCTGGCCGCCGTTTTATAAAGGAAAAATCCGCCAAAACAAAGAAGGAGGAACGAAAATGAAAATCCAGGATGTAAAAAATGTTTGCGTCGTCGGGGCGGGCAACATGGGGCATCAGATTGCGCTCCAGTGCGCTCTTTCCGGTTTTAAGACCGTCAGCACGGATGTCGTGCCGGCCGTTCTCGAAAAGGCCCAGAAGTTTGTTGAAGGCTATCTGCCGGGCCGCGTGCAGAAGGGGAAAATGACGGAGGAAGCTGCGAAAAAGGCCCGCAGCCTGATATCCTTTACCGGCGACATCCAGGAAGCCGCCAAAGACGCGGACATCGTCATCGAGGCCGTCCTGGAGCGCATCGACCTGAAGCGCAAAGTATTTGCCGATCTGGACAAGTATGCTCCGCCTTCAGCGATCCTGGCGACCAACAGCTCCTTTATCGTGAGCTCCCGGATCGCCGATGCCACCAAACGCCCTTCCCAGGTCTGCAATCTTCACTTCTTCAATCCGGCGCTGGTCATGAAGCTGGTCGAGGTCGTTCAGGGGCCGCATGTTTCCGACGAAACGGCGCAGTGCATGATGGATTTCTGCCTGAAAATCGATAAAATTCCCATCCATATCAAGAAGGAAGTGGACGGCTTCGTCCTGAACCGGATTTTCGCCGTCATTCAGCGGGAAGCCCTGTGGATGCTGGAGATGGGCGTGGCCTCTTTCGAAGACATCGACAAGGCCTGCGTTTACGGAGCCGGCCATCCGATGGGTCCGTTCCGCCTCAACGACCTGACCGGAATCGATCTGACCTACGACATCTGCATGAGTCATTTCCTGGAGTCCGGCAATCCGGCCGACCTGCCCTCCCCCAGCGTCGTGAAAAAGGTTACCGAAGGCAAATTCGGACAGAAGACCGGCGAAGGCTGGTACAGCTACAAGAAATAATTCAGGATTGGCAAGCAAATTCAAATGCCGCGCCTGTTCCCCGCGGCGGCGGGGAGCAGGACCGCGGGCTTACAGCTCCGGAACGCCCGACGGAATGAGGCAGGCAAAAATCAGCTTCTGGGCTCCCGTGTTGCGAATCTGGTGCTCCTCTCCGGGCGCGATAAACAAGACGGTTCCCGGGCGAATCGGGCGCCAGGCGCCCGCATCGCAAGCTTCCCCCTCACCGGAATGAATGAAGAGTTCATGCTCCCAGTCATGCGCATGCTTCGGTGAATATCCTCCCGGCGCGATCTCAAAGATCCGCATGCAAAAATGGTCCGCCCCGTCATTCTTGCCGATAACGACGCGGGCGTCGATTCCTTTGGCCTGATCGTTGTCAACGTGCACCGGCGCCGCCGATGCGTAATGAATAATTTTCATCCTGTCCTCCCTGTCGTTCAGTCCGCCAGCGGCGCAAAGACTTCGCCGAGCGTCGGATGCGGAAGCACCCATGACCTGAATTGCCTTCTCGTCCATTTCCCCGATACGGCAAGCGCAAGCGGGGCCAGAAGCTCGGCCGCATGGTCGCCGGCCGCCACCGCGCCCGCGATGACCTCCCGATGGAAAATGATTTTGACAAACCCCTGCCCCATCAGCTCGGCGCGGGCCATCAGATTGGCGCCGTAGTCGGACCGGACCACACTGATCTCCAGGCCTTCGTCCAGGGCGCGCCGCTCGGTCAGCCCCACGCGCGCAATCTGCGGATGGCTGTACACCACGGATGGAATGAGGTCTTCATCGTACCGGTAACGGCTGCCGCCGAACATGCCTTCTACGGCAACTTTGGCCTGCAGGGACGCCCGGTGCGCCAGCATCATGCCGCCGGTGACATCGCCCGCCGCGTAAATTCCCCCGACACTGGTCATCATTCTTTTGTCCACACGGATTCCCGCGTTCGTAAAGTCCACCCCCAGCGAGTCGAGCTGATCGGCGTGCAAAACCGGCGCCCGGCCCGTGCACAGCAGGGCGTACAAGGCCTGTATTTCCAAGTCTTCGCCGTTTTTCCTCGCCGACAGTTTGACGCCTTCCCCCGATTCTTCCAGGCGAACGAGCCGGGTCGAGGTATGGAGAACGACCCCCAGGCGCGCCAGCTCCTGGCCGAGCAGCTCCGCCGCTTCTTCGTCCTCCCGGGGCAAAATGCGGTCCATAAGCTCCACCAGCGTCACCCGGACGCCCAGTTCGGCAAACAGCGTGGCGTACTCAACGCCGATAAAACTGCCGCCGACAATGATTATGCTGGACGGCAACTGTTCGAGACTGAGAATTTCATCGGACGTCCGAATGCGCTCCGACGCTCGAAGGCCCGGCAGAATCTGCGGCTTCGATCCCCAGGCGATCAGAATCTTTTCCGTTTTCAAAAACTGCCGGACGCCGTCTTCGCCCGTGCAGCGCACCTCCCGGGGCGAAAGAATTTCTCCAAGTCCAATTTTGCTTTCCACCCGCGGGCCCGCAATCATTTTCTGCGCTCCCAGGGCAGCGATTCGGACCATCTGGTCGCGGTGTTTTTTCATGGCGGCAAAATCGACGGCGCCGCCGGAGACGTTCACGCCGACGCGCTTGAGCTTTTTCAAATCCGCGTAAAACCGGCTGCAGGCGAGCATCGCCTTGGTGGGAATGCAGCCGCGGTGCGTGCAGGTCCCTCCCCAGCCGCCTCTTTCGATGATCAGCACCCGCTTGTTCGCGGCCGACGCCGTCTGAGCCGCCGCAAGTCCCCCCGGCCCTCCGCCGATCACAATCAAATCATAGTTTTCGGACATGATGTTCCTCCCCTCAAAAAAATGTTTAACACAGGCCTTGAGGCCGGGCAAACGGAATTTGCCCGCCCGTATCAAGGGTGCAAAAAGGGCCGCGGCGGACCGAAAGCCGCGGGCGTTCGGGCGGAATTGAAACTTGTCATCCCCGTCATTATCTGGTAGTTCACAAAGCAGGATGGAGCGGATGAAAGACATTCTGACGGTTTCACAACTAAATGATAATATTAAAACCTTTCTGGAGGAGTCCTTTGGCGTCCTCTGGGTGGAGGGGGAAGTTTCCAATCTGCGCCGTCCCCAGTCGGGGCATGTTTATTTCACGCTCAAAGACGACAAAAGCCAGATTCGGGCGGTGTATTTCCGCCCCTACGGCGTCCGGGCGGTGAGGTTCGACCTGGAAGACGGCATGAAAATTTTGTGCCGGGCGCGTCTTTCCGCCTACCCGCCCCGCGGCGAATACCAGCTCATCGTGGAGTCCGTGGAGCCTCAGGGCCTGGGCGCCCTGCAAAAAGCGTTTGAGCAGCTCAAGGCGCGGCTGGCCGCCGAAGGACTGTTTGATGCGTCGCGCAAAAAGCCTCTGCCCTTTCTTCCGCGGCGCATTGGCGTGATCACGTCACCCACCGGCGCGGTCATCCGCGACATATTAAACATCACGCGCCGCCGCTTCCCCTCCGTGGACATTCTGATCGCGCCCGCCCGCGTGCAGGGCGCTCAGGCGACGGGCGAAATCATCACGGCCCTGCGCCGTCTTCACGCGTGGGGAGAAGTGGACGTGATCGTCATCGCGCGGGGCGGCGGTTCTCTGGAGGATCTCGCCCCTTTCAACGACGAGGCGCTGGCGCGTGAAATTTGCCGCTCAACGATTCCGGTCGTCTCGGCCGTCGGCCATGAAACGGATTTTACCGTCTGCGACTTCGCGGCGGACCTGCGGGCGCCCACTCCGTCGGCGGCCGCGGAGCTGGTCGTCCCCCGAAAAATCGAACTGCAGGAAAACCTGCACGACCTGCGCCTGCGTCTCCTGGCTGCGCAGAACCGGTGTCTGGCCCGGCAAAGAGAGCGCCTTGCATCGCTTGCCGGCCGGTTCAGGGACCCGCGCCGGTTCCTGGCCGATTACGCCATTCACGTAGACGATCTGCGCGAACGGCTGAAGCGCGCCCTGGCGCATCAAACGGAGAGCGCAGCCGGCCGGCTGAAGCCGCTGCAAGCGCGCCTGCTGGGCTTCGACCCCCGCCGGCGGATTCGTGAACAAAGCCTGCTTCTTTCCGGACTTGCCAAAAGCCTGCGCGGCGGCTGGAACCATTTTCTTTGGGAGCGCCGCGAAAAGCTGCAGAAAAACGCCGCGCTTCTTTCCTCCCTGAACCCGCTGGCCGTTCTGCGGCGCGGCTACAGCATCACCCGGCGCCTGCCGGAGGGAGAAATCGTCCGCGATGCAAAGCAGTTGGCGCCGGGAAACCGGCTTGGCATTCAACTGGCCTCCGGCCGCATCGAGGCAAGAGTGGAAGCCCTTCAGGGGGAGCAAGCATAGCTCGCAGCGGACATCGGAGGGTTCCTTAAAAAAATACAACGGGAGTGAAACACGATGGCAAAAGAAAAGTTTGAAGACGCGCTGGAAAAACTGGAAGAAATCGTGAGGGAGATGGAAGCGGGCGAACTGCCGCTGGATGCCGCGCTGAAGTCCTTTGAAGAAGGCATCCGCCTGATTCGCTTCTGCTCGGCAAAGCTCGACGAGACCCAGCGCCGCGTGGAGCTGCTGCTGGAAAAAGACAACTCCCTGCAAGCCAAAACGTTTCAGGACGGACAAGAAGATGAAGCATGAGGATTTTCTTGAGGCCTATCTGAAAGACCGGCGCAATATTGTGGAAGAGGCGCTCGACCGCTATCTTCCGGCCGGGGACCAGGAGCCCCGGGAACTGCATGCCGCCATGCGCTACAGCGTTTTCGCCGGGGGCAAAAGGATCCGGCCGATTCTCTGCATGGCCTCGGCGGAAGCGTGCGGCGGGGACCTTGCGCCGGTGATGCCGGTCGCCTGCGCCCTGGAACTGATCCACACCTATTCCCTGATCCACGACGACCTGCCGTCGATGGACAATGATGACTTCCGCCGCGGCAAGCCCACCAGCCACAAAGTATTCGGCGAGGCGGCGGCGATCCTCGCGGGAGACGCGCTTTTGACGGAGGCTTTCGCGCTGCTGTCGAGGGCGGAAAAAGTCCGTCTGGCGGCGGAGCGGCGGCTGGCCGTCATTCAGGAAATCGCCCTGGCTGCGGGCGCAGCGGGCATGGTGGGAGGTCAGGCGCTGGATATTCGAACAGACAAAGAAGATCCGGACATCGAGGCCCTGACGGACATGCACAGGCGCAAAACCGGCGCGCTGATCATGGCGGCGGTCAAAACCGGCGCGCTCATCGCGGGCGCAGACGAACGAAAGCTTTCGGCGCTGACCGGCTACGCAAACCGCATCGGCGTAGCTTTTCAGATTGCCGACGACATTCTCAACGTGGAAGGCGACGAGCGCCTCATGGGAAAAAGGACCGGCAGCGACGCCGCCCGGGGAAAAATCACCTACGCATCACTGCTGGGGCTTGAGGCAGCCAAAGCAAGGCTGGCCGACGAGGTCGGAGCAGCCGCCGCCTGCATCGCCTCCTTTGATGCGCGCGCTCTGCCGCTGCGCGCGATTGCCCGCTTCATCATGGAACGAAAATCGTAAAGGTTCACCATACCCGCAATGAAAACTCCCGAAATCATCTCTTACAGCGTGCTGGCCCGAGTCAACGACCCGGCCGATCTTCGCGGACTTTCCGTCATGGAGCTCCAAAAACTGGCGGAGGAAATCCGCGACCTGATCATCTCCACGGTCGCGACCACCGGCGGGCACCTGGCCTCGTCGCTGGGCGTCGTGGAACTGACGATTGCGCTGCACTATGTCTTCAATACGCCGCAGGACCGGCTGATCTGGGATGTAGGCCATCAGTCCTACGCGCACAAGATCGTCACCGGCCGCAAGGAAAAGTTTGCCACGCTGCGCCAACGCGGCGGCCTCAGCGGCTTTCCGAAGCGGTCGGAAAGCCCCTACGACACGTTCAACGTCGGGCACAGCGGAACCTCCATCGCGGCGGCGGCGGCCTTTGCCGAAGCCCAGTGCCTGAAGGGCGAACACAACAAAATCATCGCGGTGATCGGCGACGGCTCCCTCACCACCGGCATGGCGTTCGAGGGATTGAATTGGTCGGGCGACCGTAAAAAAAACCTGATCATCGTGCTGAACGACAATGAAATGTCCATCTCGCCCAACGTCGGCGCTCTCTCGTCCTATTTGAACAGAATCATGACCGGCGACCGGGTCACCCGCTTCAAAAGCGAGCTGAAGAGTTTCTTCAAAAGCATTCCCGGCATCGGCGAGCAGATTTTAAAATTCTCGCAGCAGATCGAAGAATCGGTAAAAACCTTCGTGGTTCCCGGCGCCCTGTTTGAGGAGCTGGGGTTCACGTATGTCGGCCCCCTGGAGGGGCACCGTCTGGACTACCTCCTCAAAAACTTTGAAAACGTCAAGAATCTGGAAGGCCCCGTGCTGGTGCACGTCATTACGCAAAAGGGCCGGGGCTACAAATTCGCGGAAGAAAATTCTCTCACCTACCACGGCATCGCGCCCTTTGACGTGGAAACCGGACAGACCCTTCCTTCGTCCAATCCCGCACTTTCCTACACGGCAATTTTCGGCAGGACGATTACTCAATTGGCCGCGGATGATTCCCGAATCGTCGCCATCACGGCGGCCATGTGCGAGGGCACGGGGCTGGAAAAATTCCGGGCCATGTTTCCGCAGCGCTTTTATGACGTGGGCATCGCCGAACAACTGGCCGTGACTTTTGCCGCGGGCCTGGCCGCCCAGGGTCTGCTGCCCGTCGTGGCGATTTACTCCACCTTCCTGCAGCGCGCCTACGATCAGATCCTGCACGATGTCTGCCTGCAAAACCTGCCGGTCGTTTTTGCCGTGGACCGCGCGGGCATTGTCGGGGAAGACGGCGCAACCCACCAGGGGCTTTTTGATCTGTCCTATCTGCGCAATCTCCCCCACCTGGTCATGATGGCCCCGAAAGACGAAAATGAACTGCGGCACATGCTCAAAACAGCCGTCGGCTGCGGCTCGCCCGTTTCCATCCGCTACCCGCGGGGCAAAGGCGTGGGCGTTCCCCTCGACGGCGGGATTACGACGCTGCCCCTGGGGAAAGGCGAAGTGCTCCGTGAAGGCTCTGACCTGGCGATCATCGCCGTCGGCTGCACCGTTCATCCGGCCCTGCAAGCGGCGCAAAAGCTGGCGGATGAAGGCATCGGCGCCAAAGTCATCAACGCCCGGTTCATCAAGCCGCTCGACGCGGAGCTGATTTTGAACACGGCCGCGTCCATCAAGAAAATCCTGACCGTCGAAGAAAACGTTCTGGACGGCGGATTCGGAAGCGCCGTCCTGGAATTGCTGGCCGAAAACGGCGTGACGGGGGCAACCGTCAAAAGACTGGGCATTCGCAATCAATTTGTCGAACACGCCAAACCCTCCGAATTGCGCTCTTCGCTTGGCCTTGATGAAGAAGGCATCCTTCAGGCGGCCCGGGAGTACGGGAGGTAGGGGGGACACCCTTAAGTAATTAAGTTGACGGCTCAGACTGATTTTGCTAAAAGACAACTCATGCCAAGATCGGGACGAATAGACGCGCCGGGCGCCCTTCATCATGTTATGATCAGGGGAATGGAGCGCAAACAGATATTCCGAAACAACGACGACCGGGAAAATTTTCTGGCTCGATTGGAGAAACTTCTGCCAGCAACCCAAACCTCCTGCTTTGCCTGGGCGCTGATTTCCAATCATGCCCATTTTCTTTTTCGGTCGGGAACCGTCCCCATCGCCACCCTCATGAGCAGACTCCTGACCGGCTACGCAGTCTATTTTAATGCCCGTCATAAGCGTAGCGGCCGGCTTTTTCAAAATCGCTATAAATCCATCCTCTGCCAGGAAGACACCTATTTGACTGAACTGGTGCGATACATTCATCTGAATCCGCTCAGGTCAGGATTGGTGAAAAGCATAGAGGAATTGAATCACTATCCCTATTGCGGCCATAGCGTTCTTATGGTTCATAAAAAGCGAGACTGGCAGGAAAAGGATTATGTACTGAGCTATTTTGGGAAAAATCGTGCCAGCGCAATCAGACGCTACAATGAGTTTGTCGCGGCTGGCATTGAGCAGGGGCGTCGCACCGACTTGATCGGAGGAGGGCTTATTCGCAGCCTTGGGGGGTGGTCGCCGATCAACAAAAGAGAGTTGCGAGATGCGCACATCAAGAGCGATGAGCGGATTCTTGGCGATGGTGATTTTGTAAATGCGCTGCTTGCTGATGCAAACGAAAAATTAGAACGTTTTCATATCATAAGACATTTAGGTTACGATCTCGATAAAACGGCCAGACGGGCGGCAGAGGTCTGTCATGTTGCCCTGGAAGATATTTTTGCCAGAAGCCGGCAAAAAACAAAAGTCGAGGCAAGGAGTGTTTTTTGTTACTGGGCGTCGCGAGAGGCCGGGATTTCTTATGCCGAGATCGCCCGTCGGCTGAATATCAGTCTTCCGGCGGTTAGCTACTCTGTTGATCGTGGAGAAAAGATTGCCAAAGAACGGGGATATCAACTCCTAGATACTTAAATACTTAAGGGTGTCCCCTATATTAAACTTGACACCGTGCGGGTTGTTGTGACTATAAACAGCGGAAATGTAAACGGTCAGGCCTGCCAGGACTTGCCGAAAAATATCGGTTCATCAAGAAAAACAAGGAGGTACAGCAATGGTAGAAGCGACAGCAGGAAAGGGTGCGTCTTCGAATCTGGACGCGTATTACATCAAACCGAACAATCTGGTCGATCTTTTTGAAGGAAGCGCGGTCCGCTACGCCAACCACAAACTGTTCGGCACCAAGAACAAGACCACCAATCAATACGAATGGGTGAACTACAGCGACGTCGCTGAACGGGTGAACAACCTGCGCGGCGCTCTTCATAAGCTGGGATTGAGCAAAGGTGAAAAAGTCGGCGTCATCGTCAGCAATTGCACGGAATGGTTTGTATGCGCCAATGCCACCCACGGTCTGGGCGGCATTTTTGTGCCCATGTACGAAAAAGAGCTGCAGAAGGTCTGGCAGTACATCATTTCGGACGCCACGATTAAATACCTTTTTGTCAGCAACCAGAAAGTTTACGACGTCGTCATGAGCTTCAAGAAGGATATTCCGACCTTAAAGGATGTCTTTATTATATTCGGCGAAGGGGAAAAATCTCTGGCGGCGCTGGAGAAGATGGGCAAGGAAAACCCCGCCCCCTCCTACAAACCGCACTGGTCGGAGACAGCCTTTATCATCTATACCTCTGGCACCACCGGCGACCCGAAAGGCGTACTGCTGCACCACGGCAACATGACGCACAACGCCCGCGAGTGCCATGTTACTTTCGATGAGGGAGACCCGGAGGAAGTGGGTTTGTGCATTCTCCCCTGGGCTCACAGTTTCGGCCTGACCGCGGATTTGCATACTTACATCACGGGCGGCTGGGCTCTTGCCTTTGCCGAATCCGCCGATAAGCTCCTCGTCAATTTCAGCGAAGTCAAACCCACTCACATGTCCGCCGTGCCGCGCGTCTTCAATATTATTTACGATAAAATTCAGCAGGGTGTCGCCGCTGATCCGGCAAAAAAGAAAGTTTTTGACGCGGCGGTAGCCGAAGCGGTCAAAAACCGGGATCTGAAAGAAAAAACGGAAGAATTCAAATTCTATGACGCGGTGGCCTTTTCCACGATTCGGAACATCTTTGGAGGACGGCTGAAGCACGTCGTTACCGGCGGCGCCATGATGAAGCCGGAAATCGCCCTGTTCTTCGCCGATGTCGGCGTGCCCACCTACGACGGCTACGGACTTTCGGAAACCACGCCGGTCATTTCCAACAATTCGCCCAAACGGGGCAACAAGTACGGAACGGTCGGCAAGCCTTTCAAGGATACCAATGTGGTCATCGACAAATCACGCGTGGGGGAAGACAGCCCGGACGGCGAAATCGTGGTGTACGGCGCGCAGGTCATGCAGGGCTATCACAACAAACCGGCCATCACCAGGGAAGCCATGATGCCGGATACCTGGAAGGGCTTCCCCGGTGTTCGAACCGGAGACCGCGGCTGGCTCGATGAAGACGGCTATCTGCACATCACCGGCCGGTTCAAGGACGAATACAAACTGGAAAACGGCAAATACGTGCATCCCGAATCCATTGAAAACGAAATGAAGCTCCTGCGGTATGTCTCCAATGCCATCGTTTACGGGGACGGGCGCTTATACAACGTCGCGCTGGTCGTTCCGGACTTTGAGGCGCTGAAGACCGATCCCAAAACGTCCGCATGGGCGCAGGGCTCCCGCGAGGAAACCATCGCCAACAAGGAATGCACGGATTTCATCTCCAAGGAAATCAAAGATCATCTTCGCAAAACGTTCGGCGGGTACGAGATTCCCGAGAAGTTCCTTTATATCACCGAGGATTTCACGGTCGATAACGGCATGATGACCCAGACGATGAAGCTTATCCGGCGCAACATCATGAAAACATACGGTGATCGGCTGATCGCGCTTTACAGCGCCTGATCGATCGGCAAAATCGTTCGATCCTGACCAAATCCGAAAAGGGGCGCAGGGGAATCTTCCCCGCGCCCCTTTTTTCGCCGCATCACAGGCAGACCATGTTTTTCAGCGCGCGGACAGCAAGAAAGGTATTCCATTCCCCGTCTTGTCTCCCCCAGGATCCGTCATCGTTTTGCGTTTCGGATAAAACATCCAGAGCCTTGATCCATTGACGGTGAGCCGACGGCAGTGCGGTATAGGGAACATGGGTTTGTGTCATGCTATTGTTCTATAAAGCTTTCCTGTTGCCGCCCCTTTTAAACCATGCTAACATCTCAAAGTGCTGCAGCAGATGTAAAATAAATTCATTCCCGTGAGGCTGGCAGGCAATCCCTATGACTTCAGAAATGCTTATCGTGCTGGGCGTCATTCTGCTGGCGATTTTTCTTTTCGCCTCCGAGAAACTTCCCGTCGATCTGACCTCCATCCTGGTGATGGCGGTCCTGATCATCAGCGGCATTCTGACGCCCACGGAGGGCCTTTCCGGATTCAGCAACGTCGCCACGGTGACGGTCGGCGCCATGTTCATTCTGAGCGCGGCCCTGCAGAAAACCGGCGCAGTAACCTTTTTGGGCACTCTGTCGTCGAAAATCTTCCGGTTCAATTTCTGGGTGGGCCTTGTCGGCACCATGGTTCTGGTCGGCGTCGTGTCGGCCTTCGTCAACAACACGCCGGTGGTCGCCGTATTCATTCCCATCATGCTGGGGCTGGCCGCGACCAACAAACTCAGCCCCAGCAGGCTTTTGATGCCGATGTCGTTCGCTTCCATGTTCGGCGGCGTCTGCACGCTCATCGGCACGTCCACGAACATTTTAGTCAGTTCGATTGCCGTCCAGCACGGTCTGCCCGCCCTGGGCATGTTTGAATTCACCAAGCTGGGCCTTGTCTTTTTTGCGGCCGGCACGCTTTACATGGCGCTGGTCGGCGTGCGGCTGATTCCGCCGCATCCGGCGGAGGACGATCTGACGGACAAATACCGGATGCAGAACTACCTCACGGACATTGTTTTGCAGGACAAGGCCAAATCGGTCGGCCACCGGGTGGCGGATTCCCCGCTGGTGAAGGAGCTGGACATCGACATCCTCGAAGTGATCCGCCACGGCCACCGGCTTCTCGTGCCCGTGTCCGACATTGTCCTCGCGGCCGGCGATCTGCTCCGGGTGCGCTGCGATATCCGGCAGCTTCAGAAGCTCAAGGAGCGCATGGGCATTACGATGAAGTCGGACTGCGAACTGCACGACAATGACTTCCGCTGCGAAGAACTGCGTTTGACGGAAGTGGTCGTCGCGCCGAATTCCCGCCTGATCGGCAAAACCATCAAGTCCTCCGCCTTCCGGAATATTTTCCGCGCCACCGCGCTGGCGCTGCGCCACAACGGACAGCTTTTCAACACCGGCTTTGCCGACACACCGCTCAAAGCCGGCGACGCCATTTTAGTGGAAACCCGCCGGGAGAACTACGAAGCCCTCAAGAGCAACAACGACTTCGTCATCGTGTCGGACATTGAGACCCCGCAGTACCGCAAAAGCAAGATCCTTCCCGCGGTGCTTATCATTCTCGCCGTCATCGTCACCGCCGCGCTGGGCATCGTGCCGATCATGGTCGGCGCGATCGTCGGCGCGATTCTGCTGGTGGTGGCAGGCTGCATCACGCTGGAAGAAGCCTACGATGCCATTGACTGGAAGGTCATTTTTCTTCTGGGCGGCGTGATTTCGCTCGGCGTGGCGCTGGATAAGACAGGTGCGGCCATGTATCTGTCCGGAAAAATGATTGCCTTTCTGGGCGGCTTGGGGCCGGTGGCCATTGTCGCCGCCCTGTACCTGACGACGACGCTCATGACGGAAATGATGTCCAATAACGCGACGGCCGTCCTGCTCGCGCCGATCGCGATCGCCGCCGCCAAAGCCATGGGGGTAAGCCCGACGCCGTTTTTAATGGCAATTGCCTTTGCCGCCTCCGCGAGCTTCATGACGCCGGTCGGCTATCAGACCAACACCATGATTTACGGCGTCGGCCGGTATAAGTTTTCAGACTTTATCAAGGTGGGAACGCCGCTCAACATCATCTTCTGGATTCTCGCGACGCTCCTGATTCCCGTTTTCTTCCCGTTCTAAGAAGACCCGCGGGAATTGGGGTTACCCGTTTTTCCGGCGTATTGGCGCATGCGGGCGAAGACACGGACGGCCTGCTCCGGAAAATCACAGCAGGGAAGGCCGCCTGCTTCTAACAGATGCTCGCACGCCGCTTTATCCCGGCTGTCTCCCAGAAGCGACACAAAGACGGGCTTGCGGCGGTCCGATTGAACGACATCGATCAGGGACTGATAGACGTCGGGATTCGTTTCGGCAAAGGAAATAAAAACAATTCCATCAACGCCCCGGTCATCCAGAAGGGCTTTCACCACTTCCGTGATGGTTTTCTCGTAACCGTGGGTCAGCCAGTCGGGAAAGATGTCAACGGGATTTTTTGTCTTGGAGGAGGTTGCGATCACCCGGCCGATCCTGGCCAGTGTGGCATCCGCGAGCTTCGCTGTCTGCAATCCCTGTTCCATCGTCGTGTCGATGCTCATGATCGCCTGCGCGCCGCTGTAAGAGACATACGCCAGGCGGTCGCCTAAGGGAAGCGGCATGTTCAAAAAACCTTTCAGCGTCCGGACAAACTCGTCAATGGCGTGAAGGCGGATCGCGCCCGCCTGCCGCACGATTCCGTCAAATACTGCGTCTTCCACCGCCATGCTCGCGGTGTGCGACGCGGACGCTTGCGCGCCGGCCCGCGTGCGGCCGCTTTTGATAATCAGCACCGGCTTTTTGGCCGCCGCCTTCTTCAGCGTTTTCGCAAACCGGTTCCCGTCCTTCACGTCTTCCAGATACAGACCGATGATTTTCGTCTGTTCATCGTCGGCCATGAAGGAGAGGGCATCGGATTCGTTGACGTCCACCTTGTTTCCCAGGCCGATGCCTTTGGACAGATGAAGGCCGTCGAGCGAACTCAGGTAGCGCAACAGCGCGCCCACAAAAATGCCGGACTGCGCGGCAAAACCGATGCTGCCGGGCGCAAGCATTCGGGAATTGGCGAAATAAGAAGTGGTCAGTTTGGTTTTGGTGTTGACCAGTCCCAGGGTGTTGGGGCCGAAGCCTCTCATGCCGGAGGATTTCAGAATGGCGCGGACATCCTCCTGATAGGCGGCGCCTTCCGTTCCCGTTTCCGCGAAACCTTCGGCGGAGATCACCGCCCCCTTGACGCCCCTGGCGGCGCAGTCGCGCAAAGCGTCCGGAACAAAACGGGGCGGAATGAGCAAAACCGCCAGATCGATGTCAAACGGCACGTCCCGCACGCTTGAATATAATGGAAGGCCGAACACCTCTCCCCCCTGCGGGTTGACGCCGGCCACGCGGCCCGCAAATTCCACTTCCATCAATACCTTCAGAAGCTGCGCGCCGGGTTTTTCCTGATCCCGCGACGCTCCGATTACGACGACGCTTTGCGCTTCCAGAATCTCACGAATCGGCCGCATGTGTTGCCCCTTTCTTCCGGATGGACAAAACCTTTTACCGCTTTTCTAAAAAAGTTTTATAAAAATGAAGTGTCACGCTTTGCACATGCATGGAAGCATTAAATAACACAAAGCAAAACTTGTCAATGACGAGTCAAAATTCCCGTTCAATGGCTCTGAGGTTGGGCTTGCTTTCGTTAAGGAAACCATATAAAGACATTTTGCATCATTGGTGGAGTGGAATGAAAATATTCAGGTCGATCAAGAACACTAAAGCCTTTTCTCTCTTCCTGGCTGTTTTATTGTCTTCAGCCGTCACCCATGGCGTTTGCAACTTCGGTTACGGCCCGGAAAAAGTCGTCGTCATACAAAATGGCAGTTATTCCGCCGACGGCAACGCTGAAAACAACTGCCGGATGAAACCCCATTTTCCGGGAATTGTTTTTAAGCATTACGGCATCTTCCACAACGCCCGACTTTCTGACTACACACACCTTAGCGTACAATATCCAAGTCCAAAAGATGTTTTCCTTTCGAGAAAATCCACGCGAGCACCTCCCGCAAGAATCGTTTCCTGACATTGCCCTTCAGATTTGTCTTTTGTTCTCATTCAACATGAATGGCGGATCAAAACCTGCCTCACGTTGCTGGCAAGCATTGTCTTTTCAACGGACTGAAGACATCAATCAAAAGAAGAAATCGTCATGAAATGCATTGGAACAATCACATCATTCAAGCATTAAGGAGGATAAAAACCATGACTAGTCTCGGTTATGAGTTATTAATATTTCTTGCCATAGCAATTGTTATTGCTGTTGCTTTCATCGTGGTTCGCCCCGGAAACAAGTCGGATCATGGGACAAATGATTCTGAAAATAAAATGGTTGATCCTGAACTGCCGTCACCGAATTCCAAGGGCAAGACCAATCACCAGAAGAAATAAGGACGCATGACTCCCACCACGACCGGTTTGATCGGCTTTGCCGTACTGATTATTTTGATGTTTTGGCGGATGCCCGTGGGATTTGCCATGGCGCTTACCGAGATGAAAAAATACAAGTACGACCCGGCGCTGGCCACCGGCGTGGTGGCAGGCGCGGCCCGCGACGTGCCGCTTCATATTGTCTTCAAGGGTTCTTTGAATATGCTCTACGCGATGATTGCGCTGGCGGTCTTGTTGATGGTCTTTCCGAAAATCGCAACCTTCCTTCCGCAGCTTCTATAGGGGTTCTCCAGGGGTCAGGCTAGCCTAATTCAAAGCTCGTGACGCCGAAAATTTTTTCCAGCGGAAGGATCGGGGCCGGACCGCGATACATGCGCGCGGTTTCGAAAACCTTTTCCATGCCATGGCGCGTCACCAGCCTTTGTGCGCCTGCGTTGGGTTCAGGAATGTCGAGGCAGAAGGAGTGACCGGCGGCGGTTTCTGTAAGCGCCCCGAATAAAATCCCTGCAGTTTCTTCATCATCGGCAAACAAAGGACCGATTTTATACCCCCGGCGGCATTTCCGAATCACGCCGTATCCGGAAAGCCTTCCTTTTTTTACATGGCCCAGAGCCGCGCCTTCGGGCTGCCGGATCCACTGCCGCAAAAAAGACGTGCGCGGGGCAGGAAACATCTTTCGATCATAGGCCAAAAGGTCATCCAACGGCACAACGGACAGATCAACGATTTCGGATGGACGCAGGAGAGCGCGAGTCGCCTTGCCCTGAAAACGTATATTGCGGTGGGCGACGGCAAATCCCAGACGCCGGTAAGTTTCCTGCTGGGCAACGACGGTATCATTTCCGATGATGCGGCCGCCGACATGATCCTGCGCTTTTTCAACCAGCGCATGTCCGATGCCCTGTGTACGGTATTCGGTTTCGACGATGTAGAAGCCGGCAAACGCAAATCGCTCGTCGTAAGCTACGGCAGAAATGCATCCCACCGGTTTTCCGCCGAACCGGGCCAGAAAAAATCCCGTCGGATCGGCAGCATAAAAACAGGCTGTGTCATGAAGGCCCGGATTCCATCCCTCTCTGGCGGCCCAATCCACCGCCAGGGCGACTTCTTCGGAATTCATGGAGGAAACGGTCAGATTCATCTTCCATTCCTGATTCGTGGTGAATTGCATCTCGCGGAAAGACTATCAGAAAAGAATTTTCTTTAAAAGGCCGGATCTTGCCGGATCGAATTTTCCGTGCTTTCAATTTGTCCTGACCCTGAAAGATTGCCTGCAAACCAAGCCACACTCCGAGCCTTAGCTCAATCTCGAACGAAGCGGTTGCGCGGGCGCAGGCGGCAACCAGCGCCCGTCGGGATACGAAGGTTAGGTCTTGTCTTTGACGATAGAACCCACGATCATGCCCATCAGACTGAACTCCATCATTCCAAACCATGCCCATTTTGCAACCAGCAAGAACGGCAACGGATAGAGAACATACTGATTGATGTCCACGATGACGGCGATTAACAGCCCAAAGACAAAACCGAAAAACAATCCTTTTCGAATACTCTTCTCTGAAACAAAGAACGAATAGAGTGCCGTGAACAGAAAAGAAACGGCGAGGGTTGCCAGGATGGATATCCATACTTTTGATGAAAAATCCACCCGCCTCAATGATTCCACTTGCTGGTTGGCTTCGCCAAGAATGACCAGATGAACGATCCCATTATAAAGAATTGAAAAAACAAAGGAGAGCATCGCCGCAAGGAGGAATCGAATCTTGTTTGTTTTCATCTGAATTTTTCTCCACCGGACGCAATGATAAGGCTCACGGGGAGCCGGATTTAATTTTAAGTTTTAGAAGACTGTTCTTTTATGTCTGAAGATGACCACGGATCACCTGTTTCAAGCCGTCGCAAAAAGCCGGATCATCAATCACGGGTCCGAACAGCGGCTCGATTGCTTCGGCCAATTTCAATCCGTAGGGAAAATCTTTCATCGTTGATGCGCGTATCATCTTATCGGTTCCTCTTCTTTCGCGCCAAAGAACCGCAAAGGCACGGCAGAACGGCGGTGCACGCTCGACCTAAGCGACGGCTCAGTGAATGCCCCGTATGCAGGCCTTGCCGGATCCGCAGCCGACTGAAAACCTACGGAAAAGGAATTGCATGAAACGCCACCAGAACGACAAACGCCGACACGCCCAAAACGGCAATCAACAGCTCTCTTTTGAATTTCATATACTCTCCGACCCTGGCGTTCACGTATTGCGTAAGAACCTTCCAATGGACAATCACGTGAATGACAGCCGCCATCAAGAAAAGAAAGGAAGCCGTGTTATGGATGGTCATGAAAAAGTGGCTCCACTTGAGGACGCCATCGTGTGATGTAAAATGGAGCGCTATGCCGGAAGGAACCAACCATACGCCAGCGCAAAACAAAGCCACCGATGCCAATACGCGAATATTGAATCTTGACCGATCAGCAACTTGATTCCCCATCTTTTCAATCCTCTTCCTTTCCATTTTTTCGGCCGAGCCATCAATACAGGGTGTTTGGTTTCCTTGACTGTTCACAGCCTTTGTTCGCTTATTGAAAGGTACGTCTTTGCAAGGCAAACGTCAATGATTTTAGGCCGACATGGTAATCACAGGATCAACCCTTTTGTGGAGCATCGCGAACTTTTGGCAGACCTTTTAATGATTTCTCACTTGCGATTCAATGAAAATAGAACCGTCCCCTTTTTTTACTTTTTTTATTCGGCTTCCCTTTTTCATGCAGGAAGTGTACAGACGCAGATGTCTGCATCCCTGTCCTGGATACAGACCGCGTGTAAAATTGAAGATTTTTAAAAGCCAAAAATCTGGCCACCGTCCCCAACCCGATTGGTTTCATCCCGGAGGTCAGTCTATTGATTGAGGAACCCATATGACAAAGAAGTGTTTTCTGAAAATGGTTTTCAGTCTGCTTTTGACAGCGGTGATAGCCGGCCTTGCGCCGCAGGATATTTTTTCGCAAGACCGAATGGGCGCAAGAGGAGGCAGGACCATTCCGATGGACCGGCCCGCCGTTGCCGTTCCCGGAGCCAATGCGGGCACGGCCTCTTCAACGGCCCAAGCCACGGCGGCCCCCGCGGGAAAGACCTGGTTTGGCGCAACGGTTCGGCCGGTCACGGGAAAAGATATGCGGATCATGCATATGGAATATGGAAGGTGGCCGGTTGTTTTTGTTTCAGAAGTGGTCAAAGAAAGTCCGGCGGAAAAAATGGGCATTCGGCTCAACGATATCATTCTTTCCGTCAACTACAAGGACATCAAAACGCCCGGCGAGTTTCAGGATGCCGTTGCCGCTTTGCGTCCCGGAGATAAAATCGTCCTGCTGGTCGCGCACGCCGGCGAGAAAGCGCAATACATATCCGGAACGGCGGAATCTCCCCCAGGAGGGGCTAAAACGGCGGCGGCTGAGAAAGCTGTCCCGGCAGCCTCCCCCGCCGTTACGGCTGCCGATATAGCGGCAAAAATTTTCGCGCCCACGGGCAGTGACACGATCAACGCAATCCGTTGCTCTCCCGACGGCAAATACCTTATTTCCGGCGGGGGGTATAAAAAAGATTCCCTTAATCTCTGGGATATTTCCGCGGGCAAAAAGATCCGCGCGTACCGGGGGCACGCGGATGCCGTCAACGCCGTGGCTTTTTCTCCCGACGGCAAAACCATCCTTTCAGGAAGCTTTGATAAAACCGTGAACTGCTGGGATGTCGACGCGGAACAGGCGCTATGGACTTTTTCCGGCCATGAGGCGCTGATTCTGGACGTCACCTTTTCTCCGGATGGGAAATATGCCGCGTCAGGCAGCCGGGACAACACCGTCAAACTCCTGGACGCCGCTTCAGGCCGGGAAGTCAGAACCTTTTCGGGGCACACGGATGGCGTCAAATCCATCGTGTTTTCACCCGACGGCAGATATCTTCTTTCGGGGAGCTTTGATAAGACGCTGATCCTGTGGGACGTCCAAACCGGCGACAGGTTGCAGACCTTTGAAGGACACCAGTGGCAGATCGCCTCCGTGGCTTTCTCGCCGGACGGCAGGCAGATTTTCTCGAGGAGCGGAGATCGGGTGGTTAAAAGCTGGGATGTCGCCGCAGGCCGGGAAATCAGGACATTTACCGCGGATGATGTCAATTCCGCCGGGGCGAAAAGCGGCTCGCAGGGAATACGGGCTGGAGCCTTTTCCGCGGATACACGCCGCATGATTACCACAAAGTCTTTTGGCGGCGCCATTTCACTCTGGGATATGGATTCCGGCAGGATTCTGAAGAAGTTTGCCGGTCACCTGGGAAATGTCCCTGCCGTAGCCTTTTTACATAATGAACGTTATTTTCTTACCGGGGGACAAGACGGCGCGATAAGGATTTGGGACATCGATGCCGGCAGGGAAATCGTCCAGTTCGTCAGTTTAAAAGACGGCGAGTGGATCGTTCTCACGCCCGAAGGCTATTACAATTCATCCCTGAACGGCCATAAATATCTCCACATCAAAGTGGGCGGCAAGGTCTATGGAATCGACCAGTTCTACGATGTTTTTTACCGCCCGGACATCGTGTCGGCGAAGATTAAAGGCGAGGACATCAGCAGCCTGGTCAGCCTCACAATTGACGAGGCGCTGAAAAATCCACCGCCCGCGGTTGAATTTACAACCGTGCCGCCGCAGACCGACTCGCCAAAGGTCAAGGTATGTTATCAGGCCGAAAGCACGGGCGGCGGCATCGGCGAGGTGCGATTATTTCACAACGGCAAACTCATCCAATCGGATGGTTATTACCGGGAAGTTGCCAAAACATCAACCGGGACAACCTCGTTGGCTTCGCTAAACAGCCGGTCTATCTACGCGGATATGAGAAGCATCAACATCAAAGCCAAGACAGACGCTGCGTTTATCGCCAGTCAAGCCAAGGGAGATCGCTTTGAAGACTGCAGGGAAATCGATGCGATTGCCGGCGAAAACGAGGTTTCCGTCTCCGCTTTTAACGCCGGCAACACCGTCCAGAGCTACCTGAAAACCATTACATTCAACTCCGGAATCAAGCCGGAGGATCCCCATCTTTATATTTTTTCCATCGGGATAGACCAATACAAAGACAGCAGCGTCAATCTCAAATACGCCGTCAAGGACGCCAAAGAGCTGGAGGCAAAAATCAAAGCCCAGTCCGCCACGCTGTATCGGCCCCAAAACATTCATTATTCGCTGGTGACGGACCAGGAGGCCAACAAGACAAATATTATCAATAAAATCAATGCGCTGGCCGACACCATCAAGCCACAGGACAGCTTTATCCTCTTTGTGGCCGGCCACGGCGTCCTGTTGCAGAATCAGTATTACATGCTCACCCATGATTTCGATGGCCGGATAAATGATGCGGGCGTGATCAGCTCCAACGAAATTGTTGAAATGTCCAAACAGATTAAAGCCTTAAGCCAGTTGTTTATCTTCGATACCTGCCACGCGGGCGGCGTGGACACAATCATCAGCGGTCTTTATGACGCTCGAATGTCCGTGCTGGCCAGGAAGATGGGCCTGCATATTTTCGCCTCGGCCAATGACCAGCAGGCGGCGATGGACGGCTATAAGGGAAACGGCCTTTTCACTTACACCCTGCTCGACGGATTGAACAACAACCGGCAGGCGGACAAATACAAAAACGGCAAGGTCAGCATTGTGGGTTTAGGGGAATATTCCCAAAAGATGACTTCACAAATCTCCAGGCAGATCGGCCATGAGCAGACGCCGCTGATCATCAATTTCGGAAAGGACAGTCCTTTATATCAGGTGCGGTGAGCCGCGAAAGGCTCTCTGGGCGGCGCGCCCGCCGCCCTGACCGAAGGGCCGCCTTGATCAACTTTTATATTTTACATGCAGTCCATCAGTATGACCATTCAGAATGGGCAAGCATTATTCCCAAAAGCGGCTCAGAACGACTATATCAAAACGCTTGCCGCCCTTTACAAAAACAGCCCCAAAAAAATGATGAGCCGGTTCCTTCTCCAGGGCCCATCGACTCCCGTACGGTTTCTCAAGAGACGCGTCTAATAGCCGACCGTCCGGCGGGCCTTTTCCAGACATTCGATGAGATCCTGCATATGCCGCTCTTCAATAAAAGGCGACATGACAAATGACTTGACGGCCAGGACCGGTTCTCCGCATGCGGCGGTGCGGTAATGAGCGGTCACCGACAACGCAAAACCGTTTTCCTGCTCCATCTGACGGTGCAGTTCATCAAATACTTTCCGGTTATAGACATTGCTGCGCCTCAGACTCTCGACGGCCTCGGGGCTGTTCAGCTCATCGTAAAATACGGCCTTTGCATTCATCCCATCAGGATATACGCGAAACAAGGTTACCGGACCGTAGTTGTAATCATTGACCTGGCACATGGCCGGATGTTCGTCGAGTCGTTTTCTCAGGACTTCGGCCATCGTGACCAGGTGCCCAAGAAGCCCGCGATAGCCTTCTTTGCCGAACAGCTTCATGTTGGCCAGAGACGCGAGCGCGGCCCCGCCGGCCCGCGAAGTCTCCAGTGTAAAAATGCCGGGATGATAGTTGCCGAATTGAAACAGGTAAGGCATGAGGCCCGCATCCCGGCTGATCAGGCTCAGGTCGTCTTTGTTTTTGCAAAGAAACATGCTGGAGACATAAGGGCCGAAACCCGTTTTGTGAAAATCAATGCCGACGGAATCGGCGCGGGACAAAGCGCTGATGTTGACATGCGTATCCCAGAGGCACCGCAGGGTCCGGGCATTGAAACCCAGGGTGTTGGCATCGAAGTCATAGTCGTTAAAGACCGACCAGGCCCAGCCGATGACGGCATCGGCGTGGATATGGGGCAGGTAGGGCAATTGATATTCGGCGGCCAGGCTGTCGCGCAGGCCGGCGATGTACTGGAGGTTGTCGATGCCGAAAGCATCGGTCGTGCCCATGGTGGCGATGATGGCTGCGATCTTTTCTCCGGAGTCCAGAATCCTTCGCAGATTGGTTTCGAGGGCGGCGAGATCCATGGAATTATCGGCGTCGGTGGGAACGCTCACAAGGTTGTCCGTTCCGACGCCCAGCCAGCCTAAGACATTGATCTTTGCATAATGCGCCGCGGAGGATGCCACAAGTTTCAGGGGCTCATGCAGGCCGCGGCCGAACGTTCCGGGAGATGCTTTTTCAACGCCGATTTTCGCTCCGTATAGAAAGGTGCCGGTTCCGCCGAAAGTGAAAAATCCGGCGGCGCTTTGCGGATCATATCCGACCAGGGCCGCGCACATGGCGGCCGTTTCAATTTCGGCAAGCCCCACGCGATAGCTGTATTCGTCCGAGATGACGTTCGGGTTGTAGATGGCGCCAAACAGATTGCCGATGATGGAAGGCACGGTTGTCGGCGGTACGACATTTTCCTGCGTGTGGGGATGGCTCCAGATAAATCCTCCCTGCATGTATTCGGCGATGTCGGCGACGGTTTCAGCGACACCCGACATGTTTTCCGGAATCTGTCGGGACCGGGCCTGGCTATAGTCAATCGTTTCGCGCCGGCCAAGATAGGGCCGGTCCGTTTTCAGTTTGTCGATCTGTTCAAGCCCGCCCGCGACGGCGGCTACGAAGTGGCGGTCGGCGTCCGCATTGGAGACGGGCGATGGAAAAGCGCCGCGGATGAGCGGAAGAAGTTCGGCATAGGTTTTGCCTTGAACCGGTTTTGTTCCCGGCGTCGCCCGAAAACCGGAGGAGAAACTTTCGAGCAGGCCCGAAAGTTCCAGCACCTGACGGATTGCCGGACTGGCCTGAATCAGACGAAAAGGAAGCAAATTGCGCGTTTGTCCCGCCGCGGAGCTCGCAGCCGCCGTCTTCATCAAAAACAGCAGGGATCGAATACCCGCGCTGGAAATATACTGCAGTTGAGAAAAATCGAGAACAACCTGCTTATCGCTTTTCTTGACCAGCGGCTCAAGAGTCGTTTCGAATTCTTTGGCGGAAGCAACATCCAGCCGGCCGGAGCATTGCACCGTGATGCGGCTTGCTCTCGTCTCAACGATAATATCCATGGTTCGTCCTTTCCTGCAAGATAAGCCTTGAGTGTTTCAACAAGGGAATCATCACATGCTTAACTTTTTTAACAAGTACGCCATGTTTTTTCCCAGGGTCTTCATGTTCTCGATCCCTTCCTGGTCATTATTGACTTCACCCGGCGCCCATCCATAAACCATGTTCCAGTAGCTGGCGCCCACCAAAAACATCTGCATGTAATGAAGAAAATGATTCATCGTATCAAAGGCATGCGTTGCTCCGCCTCTTCTCACCGCCACTACTGAACCGCCGGCTTTATGCTTAAAAATTCCGCCATTGGCTATAGAAACCATTCCTGCCCGGTCGATTAAGGCCTTCATTTCAGCGGTTACATCCGTAAAGTACGTTGGAGATCCCAAAATAATTCCATCTGCCGCGGTCATTTTGCCAATACATTCGTTCATGATGTCGTCATCAAACACGCATTGTTTGTTTTGATTTTTCACGCATTTCAAACAGCCTTTGCATCCTCTGACAGGCTTTTGTGCAATATGGATAAGCTCGGTCTCAATTCCTTCGTTTTTTAATTCTTGAAAAACCGTTTTGATCAGCAACGATGTATTGCCATTTTTATGCGGACTGCCATTGATTCCTAAGACTTTCATCTTACTCCTCCTAATCGTATTATTTTCTTTCGAAATTCTAACCGCGGCAGGCATATTTTCCCCTCCATCCGCCAAATTGCTTTATGATGGATACTGTTTCATAATACAGCATATTGCAATATGTTATTTCATGGATAATACGGGCATCAGCGGCGCAGGCTGTTCAGCGAAAATAGAACCGTCCCCTTTATTCCGTCGGCCTTGACCGGAGGGCCGCTTTTATCTATAAGGAAGCCTGCGGAAACACCGCGGCACAAAAAGAATAAACGCAAAAGGAGCCTGATTCATGTCACTGCATCTGAACAAACTGCAATCCTTTCGGGGCCGGAAAGGCCCTCTGCTTTTGATTATCATGGACGGCATCGGCCTGGGCAAAGCCGATGAATCCAATGCCGTTTTCCGGGCCAACACACCCAACCTTGACGAACTGTTCAAGTCAAAGCTTTACGCTCAGCTCAGCGCCCACGGCACGGCCGTCGGACTTCCCTCGGATGACGATATGGGAAACAGCGAAGTCGGGCACAACGCAATGGGCGCGGGCAGGATTTTTGACCAGGGCGCCCGTCTGGTCAACGCCGCCCTTCAGACCGGCCGGATATTTCAGACAGAAGTCTGGGACAGCATCGCCCGCCGTGCTCAAGACGGCGGCACGGTCCATTTTATCGGCCTGCTCTCCGACGGGAACGTCCATTCGCACATCGATCAGCTTTACATCCTGATCGACCAATGCGCATCGCTGGGCTTCAAAAAAGTCCGGCTGCACACCCTGCTCGACGGCCGGGACGTCGGCGAAAAAACGGCGCTGAATTATCTGGGGCCCACCGAAGAAAAACTGAAAAAAATCTCTGCGGAAAAAGGCCTGGATTACGCCGTCGCCTCGGGCGGCGGGCGAATGACGACAACCATGGACCGCTACAATTCCGACTGGAGCATCGTGAAGCGCGGCTGGGAAGCCCATGTTTTTGGAAAGGGTCGGACGTTTCCTTCCGCTTCCGACGCGGTCCGGACGTTTTACGCGGAAGACCCGAAGGCGACGGACCAGTACCTGCCCGCGTTTGTGGTAACCGACGGCTCGGGCCGGGCCGTCGGAAAAATCCAGGACGGGGATGCAGTCATTCTGTTCAACTTCCGGGGCGACCGCGCGATCGAAATCTCCCGCGCCTTTTCCGAAAAGGATTTTTCCGAATTCGACCGGGGGCCCCTGCCGAATGTCTTTTACGCCGGCATGATGGAGTATGACGGCGACGCCCACATTCCGCCCAATTTTCTGGTGCAGCCTCCGGCTATCGACCGCGTCATCGGCGAATATCTCTGCGCGGAAAAGGTCAAAACCTTTGCCGTGTCGGAAACGCAGAAATACGGACATGTGACGTATTTCTGGAACGGCAACCGCTCCGGCTGCATCGATGAAGCCCTCGAGAAGTATGTGGAAATTCCTTCCGACCGGATTGAGTTTGACCGCGCGCCGAAGATGAAGGCCGAAGAAATCACGCAAAGGGTGATTGACCTGCTCCAAAGCGGCGATTACCGGTTCGGCCGGACAAACTATCCCAACGGCGACATGGTCGGCCACACGGGCGTGACGGAGGCGGCCATTGTCGCGGTGGAAGCCGTCGATCAGTGCGTGGGGAAACTGCTGGACGTCATCCGGAAGCTGGGAGGGATCGCCGTGATCACGGCGGACCACGGCAACGCGGATCAGATGTTCACGATCGACAAAAAGGGCGTCAAGTCCGTGAAGACCGCTCATTCCCTGAATCCCGTCCCCTTCGTCATTTACGATCCCCTGTATTCGGGGGAATACCAAATGGCGGATCTCGACAAGAAAGGCCTGTCCAATATCGCGGCGACGCTCCTCAATCTTCTGGGCTACGAGAAGCCGGAGGATTATGATCCGTCCCTGATCGAAATGACGCAGGCCGGAAAATTGTAAGTTCCCGCGCCGGCAATGGGGCATCCTTGAGGACGCGGGTAAAAGACCGCGGCAATCTCCCGAATGCCGGGGAGGCTGCCTCACCGGCGGTGATTCATGGACAAATGTCCGGCATCGAGCTTTCCTATGCGCACAAAAAAGATTCGCCTGGATGAATTGCTCCTTTCCCGAGGTTTCGCGCCGACGGTTCAAAAAGCGCGGGCACTGATTCTGGCGCGCGCCGTCAGAGTAAACGACACCCCGGTGGACAAAGCCTCCGCGGCGGTGCCCGTGGACGCCGACCTGCAAATCAAGGGCTTAGAAAATCCGTATGTCAGCCGCGGCGGACTGAAGTTGAAGGGGGCGCTGGATTTTTTTTCGCTGAACGTAGAAGGGATGGCGGTTCTGGATGTCGGGGCGTCCACGGGCGGCTTCACCGACTGCCTCCTGCAGGCGGGCGCCAGAAAAGTTTTCGCCGTGGATGTCGCGTACGGCCAACTGGCCTGGAAGCTGCGGGAAGACCCGCGCGTCACGGTGATCGAACGAACGAACATCCGCCATTTCGACGGCGCAGGGCTGGATGAAAAACCGTCGCTGGCCGTCATCGACGTTTCTTTCATCTCGCTCAAAACCGTGGTTCCCGCCGTGCTGCCGCTGGTCGGGGATTCCGCCCGAATCCTCGCTCTCGTCAAGCCGCAGTTTGAAGCGCGCAGGGAGGAAGTCGGCAAAAACGGCGTGGTGGAAGACGCTGCGATTCAGGACCGGGTGGTTTGCGAAATCGCCTCGCTTTGTCAATCCCTCGGCCTGAACGTGGAAGGGACCTGCGCCTCACCCCTTTTGGGGCCGGCAGGCAACAAAGAGTTTTTTATCCTGGCGCGGAAGATCAACGGACATGGAAATTAAACTGGCCAAAACAGCCGGATTCTGCATGGGCGTCCGCCGGGCGGTGGACACGGTTCTGGACGTTTCCCAGCATGAAACCGGCCGAAAAATTTACACCTACGGCCCCCTGATCCACAACCCGCAAACCATAGAGCTCTTAAAAAACCGGGGGATCACGGCCATAAAACACATCGATGAAATCGCCGATCCCAAAAACGCCCTGCTGGTCATTCGGGCGCACGGCATCGCGCCCGGCGACCGGCGGAAAATCAAGGAAAGCGGCGTTAAAATCATTGACGCCACCTGTCCGAAGGTCGGCTACGTGCAGGCCATCATCAAAAAGCATACGGCGCTCGACTACACGGTGGTCATCGCCGGAGACCGCGAACATCCGGAGGTGGACGGCCTGTGGGGCTACACGGAAGGCCGGGGCGTCATTGTCTCGACGCTGGAAGACGCGGAAAAAATACCCGCGATGGAAAAGGTCTGCATCGTGGCCCAGACCACGCAGGACAGCGACCACTACCGGGAAATCGTCCGGAAAATTCAGAAAAAAAATCCGCGGGCCGTCGTGTTCAACACGATTTGCTCCTCCACGGAGAAGCGGCAGGAGGAAATTATTTCCCTGGCCGCAGAAATGGACGCGCTGTTTGTCGTCGGAGGCAAAAACAGCGCGAACACCCGCCGCCTGGCCGACCTCGCCCGGAAACAAAACACGACAACCTTTCACATCGAAACCGTCAGAGAGTTGAAAAACATTGATCTCGGCCCGTACAAAAGCATCGGCGTGTCCGCCGGCGCCTCCACTCCGAACTGGATCATCGACCAGATCACGGATCATTTGGCGGAAAAGAAAAGCCGTCCAAACAAAAAAACGGCCTTTCTTCTGAATCTCTGGCTGTGGATGGTAAAAACGGACTTCTACTCCGCCCTGGGCGCGGGCTGTCTGGCGCTTGCGGGAATGCTTCTGCAAAACATCCCCCTCTCGGTTGCGTCCATCGCCGTCGCTTCCTTTTTTGTCTATGCCATGCACGTGCTCAACCGCCTGGTTACCTCAAAAGAATCCGGCCTGATCGGTTCGTTCCGCGAGCCATTCTATCTGCGGCACGAAAAAATGTTTTGTCTGGCGGCCTTTGCGTCTCTGCTCGTCGCCCTCCTGCTGTCACTGACGGGCAGCATCTATGCGTTCGGACTGCTGCTTTTTATCTCAGCGGCCGGCGGTATCTACAACATGAAACTCCTGCCGGGCAACCGGCGCTTTGGGCGCCTGAGAGACATTCCCGGTTCCAAAAATTTTTTTACGGCGGTCGCGTGGGGCATCGTCACGGCGGTTCTGCCCGCCTTGAGCCGCGGCTGGGATTTCAGCGCCGGGATGGCGGTCGCCTTTATTTTCACGTTTGTCCTGGTGTTTATCCGCTCGGCCATGTCGGATATCATGGACATGCAAAGCGACAGGCTTTTGGGGCGGGAGACGATCCCCGTCATCATCGGAAAGGAAAAAACGCAGGCCCTTCTGAAAATCATCCTCTTGATATTACTGGCGATTTTAATCATAGCGCCCATCGCCGGCTGGAGCCCAACGTTGAGTATATTCCTTGTTTTATGCGTATTATATGTATGGATTTGTTTTGGGCTTTGTGATAGAAGGGCGGGGTTTTCCGGGGCCACCATTGAAGGGCTTCTGGAAACCAGCTATATCATTGCCGGTTTTGCCGTTTTAGGCTGGTTGGTTTTTCGGTGGAGTTGATGTCTGCCAAACACGAGAAGGGGGTAAGGATCATGATGAAAAAAGTGTGCGCACGGTTTCTTCTGGTCGTTGCTGTTTTGAGCGTCATCGCCTGCGGAGGACTGCGATATTCCCAACTGGACCCGGCGGCAAAAGATTATCACCCCAAGCGGATTGCCGTGTTCCCGGCCGACGTGGGCACCTATGAAGAGGCGCGCAATGCCATCGAGCAGATTGTGCCCGGCGTGCTCATGGAAACAAAATGGTTTGCGAACGTCATCGACACGGCCACCCTGCAGCGCCAGATTCAGGCCAACGAAGAACTGCGCAAAATCTCGATGGAATACATCTCCAAGCTTCAGACGTTGAACTACTCCGATCCGGCGCTGAGCAGGAAAATCGGCGAACTCTCCGGCACGGACGGCTTTTTGCTGGTCGCCGTGGACTACTGGAATTACACGGTGGAGAAAGACAAGAAACTGGCCAAGGTCAGCGTCGGCCTGAAGCTGATTGATCCGGCCACGGGGAAAATCATGTGGAAGGCCGGCCATCATCTGGGGAAAAGCTACATGATGATCAAGCCGGATCTGCCTGACGTCGCCCGCGATGTCGTTCAGGATATGGTCGACGAAATGCCGCATTGACGGCGGTCCGCTGACCGGAACCTTTAAAAAACGGAGATGCATTATGAAAGAACAGGTGCAAAAAGCGCTGGATAAAGTCCGTCCCGGGCTCCAGGCCGACGGCGGCGATGTTGAACTGATTGACGTTTCTCCGGAAGGCGTGGTCAAGGTCAAGCTGACCGGAGCCTGCCGCGGCTGCCCGATGTCGCAGATGACGCTGAAAATGGGCATCGAAAAGATTCTGAAGCAACAGGTGCCTTCCGTCAAAGAAGTCGTGTCGGCCTGAGCGCCGGCTTAAAAGCGGTAAACGCGTAAAATTTTGACGTAAAGGAGATTTTTAAAAATATGGCCTACGTGATTACAGACGAATGCATTGCCTGCGGCTCATGCGAAGACGAGTGTCCGGTGGGAGCGATAACCGAAGGCGAAGACAAGTATGTGATTGACGCGAAACTGTGCACGGACTGCGGCGCCTGCTGTGATCAATGCCCGGTGGAAGCGATCGTTCCCGGAGAAGAAAAGTAACATCCACGCGCCTTTTATCCTGGGGGAATATCCGTCCCGTCCGGCGGATTTTCCCCTGCTTTTTTTGAACGTCGTCCGCCCCTTCGGGGCCATCATCACATTGAAAAACGGCTTTTGCACGAGGTCATCCTTGATCCAATCCCGGGATGCCGAAAGAAGCGTTCATGAACACATTCATCACTTTTGAAGGAGTCGAAGGATCTGGAAAATCCACGCAAATCAAGCGTCTGGGCGATTACCTGGAGCGGGAAAACATTCCCGTGGTCCTGACACAGGAGCCGTCGGGCACTCCGATCGGCCGTAAAATCGGCGATATTCTCTTCCACCGCGAAAACGTCGCCCTGTGCCCGGAAACGGAGCTTCTGCTGTTTTTGGCGGCCCGCGCCCAGCACGTGCGGGAGGTGATTCTGCCCGCGTTGCAAAGCGGAAAAACCGTTCTTTGCGACCGGTATTCCGACGCGACTTTTGCCTACCAGGCGGCGGGCCGGGGACTGGATCCCGCTTTCGTCGCGGCCGCCAACGATTATTGCGCGATGCAGGTAAAACCGGCGCTGACGATCCTTTTCGATCTGCCGGTGGAAATCGGGCTTGCACGGGCGGGCAGCCGCGACGCCAGGCGCAAAGATCCGGCGGCAGCCGACCGCTTTGAGCGGGAAAAAATCGACTTCCACGACCGGGTGCGGCAGGCCTACCTGAACCTGTACGCGGCGAATCCCGAACGGTTTCGATTGATCGACGCGTCCAAAAGCGAAGATGAAATCGAAAGCTGCGTCCGCGGGCACGTGATGAAATTCATCCACCAACAGCAATAATTTTCGCGGCGGTTGCGTTCCGATGTCTTTTGCAAACATATACGGTCATCATCAGCAAATCACCATGCTGCAGAAAGCCATGGCCCGAAAGCGGGTCGGGCATTCCTACATTTTCAGCGGACTTGCGGCCATCGGCAAGAAAACGCTGGCCCTGGAATTCGCACGGGCGCTAAACTGCGAAAACGCAGGCATCAGGCAGGATGCCTGCGGAAGCTGCCCTTCCTGCCGGAAAATGACGCGCGGCAATCACCCGGACATTCACGTCCTGGAAGCACAGACGCAGTTTATCCGCATTGCCGACATCCGCGGCATTCAGGACCAGATGACCTTTCGTCCGCTGGAAGGACGAAAGCGCGTCTTCATCATCGACGACGCGGACAAAATGAACGAACAGGCGGCCAACGCCCTTCTGAAAACGCTGGAGGAACCGTCGGCGGACAATCTTCTCATCCTGGTGACGGCCCGTCCCTTCTGGCTTCCGCAGACCATTCTCTCCCGATGCCTCCACGTGCGCTTCAATCCGCTTCCGGCCGAAACCGTCGCGCGGTTTTTAACCGATCAGAAGGGCATGGATCCCGCAGGGGCCCCGGCGCTCGCCTCTCTTTCCGGCGGCTCGATCGGCCGGGCGCTGGAAATGGACTCGGAAGACATGATTGCGTTTCGCGCCCGATTGAGCAATCTTCTCCGGTCTGCCGGCATCGGAGAACCGATGAACCGGCTGGTCCTCGCTTCTTTCCTTGGCCAGGACAAAAAACGCCTTCAGCAGGGCCTGTCGATCCTCCACACGTATTTCCGGGACGCGCTGGTGTACAGGGAAACGGCGCGGGCGTCCATGGTCATCAACGCGGACGATCTGCCCGCCGTTGAGTCGCTGGCCGGCCGCCTGAAGGGCTCGCAGATGCTGCATAATATCGCCGTGCTGGAAAATTCCCGGCAGTCGCTGGACATGAACGTGAACAAATCGTTGACATTGGAAGCAATGGCATTTAAGCTTCATCTGTAAAAAGGGCAAAGTCCATGCAGACCAACATTCTTGGCGTAAAATTCAAAAAAGAAGGCCGGATCTATCACTTCGACGCGGCCGACCTGATCCTGCACAAGAACGATCAGGTGCTGGTCAACACCGACAACGGCGTCGCGATGGGAACGGTCGTCACCGATGTCCGCCGCTCGGAGGCCTCCGAGCTCCCCGGCAGCCTGAAAAACATCATCCGCAAGGTTACCGCGGACGATTTGCGGGTCCGCGAAGAACTGGAGCTGCTGGAAGAGGAAGCCAGGAAATACTGCATCGGCAAAATCGCCGAAAAGGGACTTTCCATGAAACTGATCACGGTGGAATGCCTTTTCGACCGAAGCAAAATGATCTTCTATTTTACGGCGGACGCCCGGGTGGATTTTCGCGAGCTGGTCAAGGACCTGGTCTCCCGATTCAAAACGCGGATCGAGCTCAAGCAGATCGGCGCGCGCCAGGAGGCGAGAATCGTCAAGGGGATCGCGGTATGCGGCCGGACGGTCTGCTGCGCGGGCATTTTGCAGAACCTGGACCGCGTGACCGTCAAAATGGCCAAAGAACAAAGCATGTCGCTGAATCCGGAGAAAATTTCCGGATTGTGCGGAAGACTGATGTGCTGCCTGTCCTTTGAACACGAGGGATACGCCGACGCCCGAAAAGGCGCCCGGGAAGCGGCCAAAATCGAGCCCGTCCGGGAAAGCCCGGGGAGCGGCGAAACACCGCCTCCGGCCCGGATCAGGACCAGTTCTCCGCGGGAACCGAAAAAGAAACGGAAAGCGTGACAAGGAGCAGCAAACGATCATGTCCAGACCTTTTTACATCACCACCCCTATTTACTACGTCAACGCGTCGCCGCACATCGGGCACGCCTACACGACCATCGTCGCCGACGTGCTGGCGCGCTTTGCCCGCATGACCGGACGGGATACGTTTTTCGTCACCGGAACGGACGAGCACGGCGACAAAATCGCCGAGGCCGCGCAAAAAGCGGGCATCACCCCGAAAGCCTACGCGGACGGCATCAGCGCGCAGTTCCGCGGCCTCTGGCCCGAACTGGCCATTACCAACGACTATTTCATTCGCACGACCGATGAAAATCACATGGAAACCGTCCGGCGCATCCTGCAGAAGGTTTACGACGCGGGCGATATCTACTTCGGCTCCTATGAAGGGTTCTACTGCGTCGGCTGCGAGCGGTTTTATACGGAAAAGGAGCTGGTGGACGGCAAGTGCCCCGATCACCAGACCGAACCGGAGCACCGCAAGGAAAGCAACTATTTCTTCCGCATGAGCAAATACCAGGAGTGGCTCACAGGCTACATTCAGGAGCATCCGGATTTCATCCGGCCGGAGCGCTACCGCAACGAAGTCCTGGCCTTCCTGCGCGAGCCGCTGGAAGACCTCTGCATCTCGCGGCCCAAGACGCGCCTGGAATGGGGCATCACGCTGCCGTTCGACGATCATTACGTCACCTATGTCTGGTTTGACGCGCTCATCAACTACGTCACGGCCGTCGGTTATCCGGACGGAGGAAATTTCAAAAAATTCTGGCCTCAGGCCCAGCATCTCATCGCCAAGGACATTCTGAAGCCGCACGGCATTTACTGGCCGACCATGCTCAAGGCCGCGGGCATCGAGCCCTACCGGCATCTCAACGTCCACGGCTACTGGAATGTGGACTCGAGCAAAATGTCCAAGAGTCTGGGGAATGTCGTCCGGCCGCTGGATCTGAAGGACAAGTACGGCCTGGACGCCTTCCGCTATTTTCTGCTGAGAGACATGGTGTTCGGCCTCGATTCCAATTTCTCGGAGGAGGCGTTTGTCGCAAGGCTAAACTCCGATCTGGCAAACGACCTGGGCAACCTGGTCAGCCGCTCCGTGACCATGGCCATTAAATACTGCGACGGAAAGATTCCCGCGCAGCCCGACGCGGCGCTGGAAGGCAGACTTCCGGAACTGGCGCAAAAGACCGTGGCGGAGGTGGAAGCCTGCTTTGCCGACATGACGCTTCACAAAGCGCTCATGGCCGTCTGGGAACTCGTCGGCGTCGCCAATAAATACATCGTGGAAAACGAACCATGGTCGCTCGCGAAAGATCCGGCCCAGGGCGAAAAACTGGCCGCCATCATGTACCGTCTTCTGGAAGTTTTGCGCGCCGTCGCCATTTTGATTTCACCGTTCATGCCGCAGGCGGCCCAAAAAATCCTGCAAACGATCGGACTGGACGCTCAGGAGACCTGCGATCTGAACGCGATCCGCAGCGGCGCCCCCCTGCCAGCGGGCGCGGCTCTTTCCCGCGGTGAGTCGCTCTTCCCGCGCGTCAGCGCCGAAAAAGAAGCGCCGCCGCCGAAAAAACCGGCCGTTGAGCTCAAGCCGGAAATCGACTACGATGAATTTTCCAAAGTGGATCTGCGCGTGGCGAAGATTCTCTCGGCGGAGGCGGTGCCCAAATCCAACAAGCTTGTCAAACTGCGAATTGACATTGGAGAGGAGCGGACGATTGTGGCGGGAATCGGCAAGGATTACAAACCCCAGGAGCTGGTCGGCAAATCCATCGTCATCGTGGCCAACCTGAAACCCGCCAAATTGATGGGCGTCGAGTCGCACGGCATGCTGCTGGCGACGGATTCTCCGGAAGGATTGACGCTGATCGGGTTCGACCGCGAACCCAAAACGGGCGCGAAAGTCAGATAACATGCAGGGAACGGTCGCGACCCTTTCCTGCATTTCCCTTCAGTCCTTCAGCAGAGCTTCTATCACCGGCCGGTCAAAACCCGTCACCAGCCGGCCCTTGATAAAAAACATCGGCGTCGCGCGCACGCCGATTTTCGCGGATGCCTCCCGGTGCGCTTTGATCCGGTCTTCGGCATTCCGGTCGGTGCATAGATTCAACTGATCCTTCCCGTCCAGCTTCCCCGACAAAACTTTTCCGTATTCTTCGGCTTTGTCGGCGGCGCAGAAAATATGCCGGATTTTGTCTTCCGCGTCCCTGGACAAAGGGTAGAAAAAGACATACAGGGTGACCTCCTTCTTGCGTCCGGCAAAAAACGCATGGGACTGGCGGCAATAATGGCAGTTCGGATCGATGAATTCCACAACGGAGGTTTTCCCTTCGCCGATCTTCAGGGCTTTGTCGAGCGACAGGCCCGCCATTTTGGATGTCATTTTTTTCCCGGTGCTCTCCTGCGTGAGATTGGTCCCGTCTTTGGAAATCATGCTGCCCACGAAAAGCATGTCGCCGTCCGGAAGATAATAATAAATCTGGCTGCCGTTATAGACCTCATAGACGCCCCTTGCGGAGGTTTGCTTCATCGTTTCGTAGGAATGCTGGGGAAAGCTTTTTTTAAACTGCTCTTCCGGCGATGTCTTGTGAGCGGGCGGGCATCCGGAAAAGAGCAGAATCAGCGCTCCCGCAAGCCATAATTTTTTCACGGAAAAACTCCTTTGCGTTATTGGTTTCGAATCAGATATTTCGGGTAGGCGGCAAGCAGGGCGCTGCGCACCAGGAACGCGGCCGGTTTGTCCCACTTTTCCGGGTTTTTTTGCAGGAAATCGGCAACGACTTTATACAGCGCGTCGGGTGTGACGCCGCCGGGCAAAGAGTAGTCGGAAACCGTAGCTTCGGCCACGCCCTGAACATATCCCATGTAGTTTCCAGCCAGCAGGTAATCCGCTCTGGCGTAGTCCTGCTCGGCTTTTAAATAGGACTTCATTCCATCGACAAGATCATGACCGCTCATGGCCTGTGCGGTCTGTCCGCCAAGAGCCAGCACGATCAACAACAGGGCAATGGATAGTTTTTTCATAGAGACATCCTGTTTGATTATTTTCTTTCACGTTCACATGCGCCGGCCGGAATGTCGCATAATCTTCCTCATCCGTCAACAACGCTTATGGAAAGCAATAGATACGTTTTTGAAAGTCGTCGGGTCGGCGCGGACTGTCCGCGCTCCCGACCCCTCAAAACCGGTAGTGGATCTCCAGCATGTGAAAATCCGCTCCCGTCGTGTGATGTCCGTAGAGGGCCGCATCGGAATAATGCAGAAACCGGTAGCCAACGCCGAATCCTCTGAAGACCGGCACGCTGAGGCCCGCGGTCAGCGCAAACTGAAAGTATCCGCCGTAGTCCTGATCCCCGAAGCGATGCCTGCTGAGCAGGGCCGGGCCCGCCCCATATCCAGACTGAACCTTCCGTCTTTGCTGCCGAAAGCCAGCATGGGAATCAGGGAAACAGCCAGCGCGGTTTCTCCGGCGCCGTATAAAACGCCGGCGCCGGCCATCAGCCTCAGCTCGCCTCCCCAGCCGGGTTGGGAATACCATCCCCAGGGCAGCCGGAACTGCGCCGCCGCGTCAAATTCCTGAAATTCTTCCGTCGCCGTTCCGCCCAAAACATCCAGGCCCGAAAAGCGGCCCCGAATGCTGATGTTCAACAGGTTCGATCGAAGAACCCCCGGCTTTTTCACTGATTCCGCGGCGGCGCCCTGACCGTCGGGATCAGCGGCGGCGAATGCTGAATTCCCCGCAACCGGCGGCGGGGATTGCCCTTCTTTGGACGCCGGTTGAGACGCGGCCTCACCGGCGTGGGACGTCGCCGGAACGGAGCCGGTCATCAGCAGGATGGCACAGGCAAAAAAGAAAAGGCAACGAACACGGAAAAAATCGTTCCGCCCGCCGCGTTCTGTCTCCGGGGAAAAGGTCTCTCCCTGCCTTTTGCGTTTGCCCGTGCCGCGCCTGAAAATATTCGTCATCCCGCCTCCCCGCCCTACGACTTCACTCGCCACTCGCTGCTTTTTGCTATGAGCCATGATCTACGAGCTTTTTACCACCCACCATCCACTATCCACTATTCACCATGAAAACGGTCACCATTGATTTCTGTCTTTTCTATAACACAAATTTCCGGCCCGGTGAAAGAGTTCGCGAAGCTTGACTTTTGAACAAAGTCCTGCTGAATACTCGGTCATGAAACATGTTCATCCTGATCCGGCGGACCAGAAAATCCGCACGGCCTTCATTCTGGGCGCGGGGCTGGGAACAAGGCTTCGGCCGCTCACACAGCTCACGCCCAAACCGCTGCTGCCGGTCGGCGGACGCCCGATCATCACTCATGCGATGGAGCATTTGCGCGCCGCCGGTGTAACGCGGTTTATCATCAACACGCATCACTGCCCGGAAAAATATCTCGAAGCGTTCCCGGAGGGCCGATGGGAGGACGTTCCCATCACGTTTCGCCACGAACCGGTGCTTCTGGACACGGCGGGCGGCATCAAGAACATCGAGGATTTGATCGGGCAAGACCGCCGCATCATCGTTTACAACGGCGACATCATCACCAACCTCCCGCTTGAGCCCCTGCTGAAAAGACACACGGAGCTTTGCACAGAGGCGACACTGGCGCTGCGCAGCCGGGGGCCGCTGACCAATGTCCATATTGACTCACAGGGATTTATCTGCGATATGAGAAACACTTTGCACAACCCGGGCGTCCAGGCCTGCCTCTTCGCGGGCATTTATATTCTGGAAACGGCCTTTTTGCGGCGGCTTGCGGCGGGGAAAATCGAATCGATTGTGCTGCCGCTCATCGAGAGCATACGGCAAAATCCCCGGTCCGTCGGCGGAATCGTAATCGATGAAGGCTTCTGGCACGATCTGGGCACGATGGAAGAATACCGTACACTACGCGATCTGACGCTATGAACCGGGACATTCGACAATTTGTAAGCCATCATCTGGGCACGGCGGAGATTCAGTACGATCCGATTCTCAAGGGCGGCTCCGACCGCACCTTTTACCGTGTGCGCGTGCCTTCCGGCGCCACCTTCATTTTCATGGAATATGGAACCGAGGTCGAAGAAAACGCCTACTGGGCGGAAATCAACCGCTTCATGACGGAGATCGGCATTCCGGTTCCCCGCATCATCGCCTACGACTCCCGGCGTCGGTTCATGCTCCTGGAAGACCTCGGCGACGCGGATATGCATTCCCTGCGCGCGGCTCCCTGGCGCAAGCGGAGACGCTGCTGCCTCATGGCGCTTTCCGCGATCCACAGGCTTCACCGGACTCCGCTTTCCGACGTGCCGGCTTCCCTGAAACTGTGCCGGGGGTATGACCGGTCGCTTTACACCTGGGAACACGCCTACTTCAGGGAAAATTTCATCGAGGCCGCATGCGGCCTTTCGCTTTCCGGACCGCAGGAGCGCAACTGGACGGAAGAGATGGAGGCGCTCATCGACCGCCTGCAAAAAATCCCGGAGTGCCTGATCCACCGGGATTTCCAGTCCCAGAATATCATGATCAGAAACGACCGGCCGGTATTGCTTGATTTCCAGGGCATGCGGAAGGGCAATCTTTTTTACGATCTGGCTTCCCTGATCTGCGACCCCTACGTCTCTTTCTCCCCGTCGGAACGAAACGAACTCATTGCTTTTTATTACCGGATCATGGAGCCGGATTACAGCTTTGAAAAATTCACCGGCTATTTCTGGGACGGCGCAGTCCAGCGGCTGATGCAGGCGCTGGGCGCTTACGGATTTCTCGGCCTCAAAAAAAACAAACCTGCATTTCTCCACCATATGGCCAATGGCCTGAAGAATTTGCTGACGGCTGTCGACAACGCGGGCGGACTCGAAACACTGAACCATCTGCTGACGGAATGCAAAACCATCCTTGCCCGTAAAAATTATTAAAATCGTCTGCCTTCCTCCTCGATAAAGGCGTTGCGCTCATCGTATCGATATGTTAAGCAAATCCCCGATTATTGAACTCTTTTGGGAGAAAACCACCGTTATGAAGTACGATCCGATCGCCATTGAAGAAAAGTGGCAAAAGAAATGGGAAGAAGAAAAAGCTTTTAAAGTCACGGAAGATCCGCAGAAAAAGAAATACTACCTCCTGGAAATGTTCCCCTATCCGTCGGGAAAAATCCATATCGGACATGTCCGCAATTACACGATCGGCGATGTGGTCGCCCGCTACAAGCGCATGAAGGGATTCAACGTTCTCCACCCGATCGGCTGGGACGCCTTCGGCATGCCGGCGGAAAACGCCGCCATCGAGCACAAGATTCATCCGTCCAAGTGGACGCATGAAAACATCGAGCACATGAAGAAGCAGCTCAAGCGCATGGGATTCAGCTACGACTGGGGCCGCGAATTGGCCACCTGCGAACCGGAGTACTACCGCTGGGAACAGCTTTTCTTTATCTGGATGGTTGAAAAAGGCCTGGCCTACAAGAAACGCTCCAGCGTCAATTTCTGCAAAAAGTGCGACACGGTGCTCGCCAACGAGCAGGTCGAAGGCGGCCTGTGCTGGCGCTGCGGCACGGAAGTCACGGAGAAAACGCTTGATCAGTGGTTTTTCAAAATCACCGCCTACACCGAGGAGCTTTTGGAATACTGCGACAAGCTTCCCGGCTGGCCGGAGCGCGTCATGACGATGCAGAAAAACTGGATCGGCAAAAGCTACGGCTGCCTCGTCGATTTTCCGATGGCGGAAGGCGACGGCGTCATTCAGGTCTTCACCACGCGCCAGGACACGCTTTTCGGCGCAACCTTCATGCTGGTGGCGGCCGAGCATCCGCTGGTGACCCAACTGGCCAAGGGCAAGCCCTGCGAAAAAAGCGTGCAGGCGTTTGTCGAAAAAGTCAAAAAGCAGGACAAGCTCATGCGGACCTCCGAGTATTACGAAAAGGAAGGCTTGTTTCTGGATTCCTACTGCCTCAATCCGCTTACCGGCTATAAAATGCCGATTTACGCCGCCAACTTTGTGTTGGCCGACTACGGCACCGGCTGCGTCATGGCCGTGCCCACGCACGACCAGCGCGACTTTGAATTCGCCAAAAAATTCAATCTGGAGCTGATCGTCGTTATTTCTCCCAAAGACCGGACGCTTGATGCGGCGACCATGACCGAAGCCTACGTCGATGAAGGCGTGCTGGTCAACTCCGGCCCCTTCAACGGCATGGAAAACACGAAAGTCCTGGAAGGCATCGCCGATTATCTGGAAGCCGAAGGCAAGGGCAGGCGCACGATTCAGTACCGCCTGCGCGACTGGGGCATTTCCCGTCAGCGCTACTGGGGCGCGCCGATTCCCATGATCGACTGCGCAAAATGCGGCATCGTGCCGGTGCCGGAAAAAGATCTGCCGGTTCTCCTGCCCGAAAACGTCGTCTTCAGCCCCGATGGCGGCTCGCCGCTCGCCGCGCTTCCGGATTTCGTGAACACCGCCTGCCCCAAATGCGGCGGCCCCGCCATGCGCGAAACCGACACGATGGACACGTTCGTCGAGTCGTCCTGGTACTTCGACCGCTACTGCTCGCCGAACCATGACGTGAAACCCGGCCTGGACCGCAAGGCGCTGGACTACTGGATGCCGGTGGACCAGTACATCGGCGGCATCGAGCACGCCATTCTGCATCTGCTCTATGCTCGCTTTTACACCAAGGTGCTGCGCGACTTCGGCGTGATAGGCGTGGACGAGCCCTTCACCAATCTGCTTACCCAGGGCATGGTCTGCAAGGAAACAACAAAATGCCCGGAGCACGGCTACCTCTTTCCGGACCAGGCAAAGGAAGGCAGGTGCGCCATCTGCGGCAAGGACGTCATCATCGGCAAGACGGAAAAAATGTCCAAGTCGCTCAAAAACGTCATCGACCCGGATTTCCTGGTGAAAACCTACGGCGCGGACACGGCCCGCATCTTCTGCCTGTTTGCCTCGCCGCCGGAAAAAGACCTGGAATGGAGCGAGCAGGGCGTGGAAGGCTCCTTCCGCTTTTTGAGCCGTCTGTGGCGCATCTTTGACGATTATTACGAAGACATCCAAACCGTCTCGCCCGCCGCAGGAACGCTTGAGCTGGCGGGCGACCTCAAGGCGCTCAGGCGAAAAACGCACCAGACCATCCGAAAGGTCTCACAGGACATTGAGGACCGCTTCCACTTCAACACGGC
>Ga0116149_1000565_pt1 | contig 48595 bp, 31 predicted proteins | sample AD_UKC057_MetaG_FD_89787 | JGI IMG/M metagenome (GOLD analysis project Ga0116149, IMG submission 89787) | Active sludge microbial communities of municipal wastewater-treating anaerobic digesters from USA - AD_UKC057_MetaG | ecosystem: Engineered > Bioreactor > Anaerobic > Digestate | place: USA...
CGTTGCTAGGGTCTCTCGCTCATCGTTGCCAAGGTCTCCTTGGCAACGCAGATATAAAGGAAAACGAGAAAGCGGAGCTTTCGGTCAATCCGTTACCAAGGAGACCTTGGTAACGATGGAATAAATCCTATTTTCCGGATTATTCTCGTTAAAAATTTGGTTTAGAAGTTTGCTTTTAGAGTTGTTTCAATGATGTGGCCGGTGTAATTGCTGTCTTCTCTGCTTGAACTTGAATGCTGCGACATTTTGTATGAGAAGTTCATTGATATCAGTTCAGACAGCTTGCTTTCCGAGCCGAGTTCGAGGATTCTAGCGGTGTCGCCAATTGAGCCTGACCTTGAGGTGTGTTGAAGGTTGAGCCATCTGGCGCGGCCTTCCTTGGGCTTGTTCATCGCCCGGCCCGAAAAAGAGAATGTCTCAAAATCGGACGCCGAACCGGAGCTTGTGGAATCCATTTTAAGATTCACGGAATAATTCCAAAATTTGCTGGGGTCGTAGCCCAGAGCCAGATTCCATCCGGAGTTTTCGGAGGAGTTGGTTCCGCTCGCAGAGGTCACATCCGAAGTCGTCTGGTTGCGCATGATCGCCGCGTGATATGTTTTTCCGGGAGGTCTGAAGTCGAGCTTGTAGTTCTGTGTCTGGCTGCTCGTGGAGGATGTGTCTCCTGAGTAGGAGTCCGTGAAAGCGAAAGCGGGAGTGAAAGTCAGGGCTTTGTTGATAAGGTATCCGGTGGTGAAAGTGGTCGTTTTGCTCCCCGTCGAAGGGCCTGTCGCGCTCGGCGTGTCCTGTTGCGAATAAGATATCACAACCGATTTGACGTTTCCGAACGGAGCGGTGGAAAGCATGAGCCGCGAGCTGTTTATTTCCCTGTCAGCCACAGTGGGCCGCGAATCGCTCGTCTGCTGCGTGTCCAAGTCCGCCGTCAGCGTCAGCATAGTGGACGGCGTCCATTTGACTCCGATTTTCCGCGAGCGGTTCATAGAGGAAAATGTCAGGGTCTCGCTCTCCGAATCCAGCTTGTTGACGACGAACATGGTGGTCAGGGCCAGTTTGGACGTTGGCTTGTAGTTAATGCCGATTGTGTTGCTTTGGTTCGTGTTTCCGGCTCCGGTAACGTTGTTGCTGTATTCGCCGGTCTGGTATCCGAGAGTCATGTCCGCGTTTTTGAGCCACGGCAGGGGCATCGCCATAGTGAGGTTGAGCTTGTCGTCGCTGTCGTCAGTCTGGGCCGGGGAAAGGTCGTCTGTAGTCTCCCGCGTTTGGTAGCCGAGATTGAAGTTGGAGACGAATCCCAGCGAGCCTGCCAGAGAGAACCGCGTCTGGACGCTTGAGCGCCTGTTGGAGTCGGCGAGGTCGAGCGCGGTGTCAACGTTCAGCCGGTCGGCGCTGAACGTCAACGTATCGCCGATTTTATGCGACAGCGACATGGAGAGTTTGCCGACCTCGAAATCGGACGCGCCGCCTATGGGAGTGTAGTAGGTGTCGCCTGAGTTGAGGCTGAACTTGAAATCCGTGCCGGCCCGTTTCCATGCTCCGGCTATCCGCTGCTTGTATCCCCTCGAAAGCTCGTCCGGGCTTTCCGGGTTGAACTGGTAGTCGGCGATTATGGTCGTGCCCGCGGGAAGGAATATCGCAGGGGCGATCTCTCCTCTGACGCTGTCCACGGTGTAGTCAGAGCCTCGCTTCAGCACGGACTCCTGCGACACCGTGTCGTTCAGGTACAGCACAACCGTGTTCGCGACGATGTCGGGCTTTCCGAGCGGGAAGACGCAGTCCTTCGCGTTCGACGGCAGGCGGCAATCGAGGTCCGCCTCGATGACTTTCACAGTTTGGCTGGTCACTGATATCGGCCTGCTGGAAACGTCGGCAAGGCTGGTCGCCATCTCATACTCTATGGTTATGTCGCTGTTGGGCTGATACTTCAGCCGGATGTCGTTCACTACGTGGTCGTAGTCGGTCTCCAGAGAGCCGATGTCGGGATAGCTCCAGTAGTCCGCCCTGATGTATTCGTCGGCGGCGTTCCTCGGTATCAGAAAATCTATCCTGTTCAGCCTCTCTTGAACCACATAGTCTGCTCCGGGCGAAAGCAGGATAGGGCAGATGTTGAGGTCGATGTCCGAGCAGACGTAAATGTTTTCGGAGCCGGAGTAGATAGTGAATTTTTCGGGAAATCCTCTCGAACCGGTTTCATCAAGCGCAAGCGGCTCTCTGATAGTTTCCTGTATCGAAGTGTTTTCTGTGTAATAGGAATAGCTGACGGCGAAAGTGTCCGCCGGGTCGGGAGGCGTCCGCAGCAGAAATCTTCCCTGCGCGTAAAACCTTTCGATATCGTGCGCGCCGATGCCCGGCTGCGCCAGCCAGTTGTAATCGATGTTAGGCTGGAGCGTGACGTTGTTGTTCTTTATGATTGTTTCCGTTCCGTTGGTCGCGTCGCTGCGGACGACAAACCTGTTCTGGACCTGAAGGAAATAGTTGCCGCCGTCGATTATCAGAACGGGCGTTTCCAGTGAAACGCTCTCGGTGAGTTTTCGCGCCTGACGATTGGCCTGTTGAACCACGTGGGTCAGTCCGTATGCGAATTTGCCGTTTGCCGATTTTCTGTTCGCGGCGATTCCGGTAAGTCCTCCCGCGTTGAATCCTCCGGTCAGCTTCTTTTCGTACGAAATAGTCACTTTGTCCACAGGGCTAAGAATCCTGTTGAATGTTATCGTTCCCTGAAAGACGTCCAGAACGTAATCCGACGCGGGGGCGGCCTCGTCGTTGACGGTCACGCTCACCGAGCCGCCGACTATGTCTCGCGCGTTCAGGTCGTAAGGCCCCTTGATGTTGCGCCCCATGAAACTTACGACGCCCGACTGGCTTTTCGATTTTGACATCAGAGCGGTAACGTCTGTTCTGCTGTCTTCATATGTAAGGCCGATGCCGTCCGCGCTCTTTGAAACGCCAGCGAACTCGCCACCGTCCAGCGACACCGAGACATTGCCGTATGTCAACCCATAATGCCCTCGCAGAATGTCGAATGTCATGTCCCTGTCTTCGCGCGGCATCTCATAAAATTTCCCTGTCACTTTCAGGTCGTCTCCGACAGAGGCTGTCACCGTCATGTCTGTTCCCTGTTCGATGCGCTCTCCGGCGTTGCGCAAACCTTCTCTAGACATGAATTCCTGAGAGGCTCCCGAAGACTCGTAAGCTCTGTATTTCAGATACCTATATCCGGAAAGTTCTACTTTCGTCTTCTTGTCGGCTGCTTTTTCAGGTTGATCTTTTTTTTGTTCGGTGGCGGGCGCGGCAGGCTGTTCAGAGGGATAAACCAGAGACGACGGCCTTGGGGCAGGCGCGGCGGGCGGAGAAACGGCGGGCGGCGAGGCGGTTGCGGCGGGCGGTTCAGCCTTTTTCGTCTCAGAGCTTCGTTTCAATTTTTCTTTTTTTTTATCCGTTTTCTCAGGCTCTGCGGCGGGCGCAACCGTCTCTCTTTCCGGGAATGACATTATGGTCGAAGGAACTGTGAGAGAGCGTTTTTTTCTCTCCGGCGCGCGGGGAGCAGTTTCTTCTTTTTTGATTTCTTCCTTCGTTGTTCCATCGGCGGAGTTTTCCAGACGAAGAAGAAGCCGGTCTATTTCGCTCTGTTCTGAAGCGGGCGGGGCGGCTGCGCTTGATGTCGTTTGCGAAGCCTCGGTTTTTTCAGTTGTACCGGAAGCGGTCTGCGGTTTCTGTTTTGGGACTTGTTCAGCAGGCGGCGGCGTCTTTTCTTCAGGTTTCTTCTCGACAGGTTTGGTTTTCTCTTTTTGAGGCGTTTCCGTTTTCGATGCAGGAGCGGCAGGGGCAGGGGGCTTTGCTGTCTTAGCTCGTTTTGCCGCCTGTTCTCTGCGCGGAGAGATTGTCTGATCCTTTTTTTCGGCAGATTTCACTGGGGCAGGAGCCGCTGTTGCAGGCTGTTGTGAAGGTTTCGACTGTTCGGAAGCTTTTGGGGCTTCGGTTGGCTTAACCGGCGCGGGTTTGGGCGTCGCCGCTTTCTTTTCCTCTTTTTCCGCCACAGGCAATTCCGCAGGGGCTGCGGCGGGAACTGGTTTTTCAGGCTCGATGCGGGGCGCGCTCTTTTCGGCCATAATCTCCGGCGCGACCGCTTCTTTTTCTTTTTCAGGTTCGGCTTCTTCAGTAGGGGATTGATCGGTTTCGATGCCACCCACCTTGTCCAGCTTATCCAATAGTTCCTGAATTTTAGGCATCGCCGGAGCCGGCGGGGCGGGCGGCGGAGTCGGTTTTTCTTCTGCTGTCTTAACAGCCGCCGAATCCTCCGCTCTTTCAGGGATGGCGTTTTCCAATTGATATATCAGGCTGTCTATCACGTCGTCGAATTCCGGAGGCTTCACCTTGCCTTTTTCTTCTTCTTTTTTAAGTATGTCGTCGATGATTTTTAATAGTTCATCGGACTGAGGGTTTTGCGGCGCGGCGTCGTGGAATATCTGTGGTTTTATCTGAGGGGTGTCAGCAGACGTAGCCGCTGACGCTGAGCTTGCTACGGACATAACAGTCGCGAAAAAAAGCGCAGTCACTATCGCAAATATGCGCGCGGCACGGATGCGTGATCTTTCAAATGTCATCCGCGTAAAAAACTCCCGGTCAGTTTTTCTCTGCGCAATTCAATTGTTTCCATTCAAATATATATATAAAACAAGTTATAATTATACACAAATTGACATATCAATAAACCCCTAATGGCAAGGATGCCGGTTAAAGGCAATTCAAAACCTTTGGTGAAAACTTCAATTCAACTTCGCGGGCCGTCCGCAATAAGGGGCGCAATTCTCGCGTAAATCTCATAAGGCATTCCGCATGTCATGTGGTCGGGGCTGTTCATGCCCCAAGCTATGCCCCCGGTGCAGAAGTAAGAGACATTCAGTTTTCCTGACAGAAAAGGCATGACGGTCGAATTCCTGCACATGGACATATTGGCGAGATATTTATCGAGAAGAAGATCGAAAACATAAGTGGTCAACTGATGTTTAAAAATCCATTTAGTGAAGTCGCGCCATTGTTCGAGGGAGTTGAGGCGCGCCAGAGCGCCGTTGACGAGTTCGACGCGGGTTTTTTCGATGGAGTTTCCGCTTTTCGACAGCACCGCGAGCGCGGACTTGCTGAGATCGTCCGCGTGTTCGTCCGCCAGAGAGGATTCCCCGGCCAGCTTTATGATTTTTTTAATTTTGGCGGGCGTCGTTCTTATCAGAACCGTGTCCGGAGGGCATTCCGCGTCGAACATGGATATCGGAGCGATAAGTATAGATTCAGTTCCGAAAGGAAGGTTATGCTGCACTTTAAGGTCGAGCGCCGGGTCAGGCTCCTTGAATCCGAGAACCACCTTTGACCACCTGCAAACGGTTATCGATTCGGAGTCTAGGGTAAACGCCTTGCCATCGCCTTCGGTAGCCGCTCTGACAGCGTCGCAAAAAGAGATGCCGGAATATCTTTCAGAGTCCGGCCAACGGCAGTCCGCGCCGGGGTTCGTCTTAATGCCCGCCGCGACAGGTTCGGATTTTTTTTCATTGATGAGGATGTTCATGGCAGTCATGCTCCGTATGGTTCATTCGTATTGCGTTGGCGGGGCAAGCCGCCGCGCACAGCCCGCAGCCGAAACAGTCCAGCGTTGCGCCTTTTCCGTTGATGATTTCTCTTTGTCCGAAGGGGCAGGCGGCCACGCATTCTCCGCTGCCGTCGCATTTATCGTCGATTGTGACCGCGACGCTGTGCCCGCGCAGAAGCGGAAAATAATCCTGTCCCAATTCCCGGTTGATTATGTACGGCACGCACCCGCATTCGCAACAGTTGCAGATGACGTATTCGGCTTTTCCATGCGAAGGGAAATGAAAAAACAACATGTGGAACATCCCAAGCTCATGGCATCTGCCCACAATGTTCAAGGCTTCCTGTTTATCAATCACTCTGTACTCGCGCGGAAACGCCTTTAGCCACGCCTCCGTCCCGGTCCGTATCACGATATCCGTGTCTAAGGGATGAGGGCAAGAGTGGTGGGAGATTCTGCATCGGCAAGCGCCGACGGCGATGGCGCCGTCGAGCCTGTTTATATGTTCGACGATTTCTTTATAAGGGACGGGTCTAGCCGAATCGCCGTACAGCGCCAGCGGCCTCGCCAAAACGACTCCCATGATTCTTTTGAACAGCGGTTTTGAACCGAGCCATTTCCATCTGCCGCGCAACAACTGATACGAGCATCTCAGAAGAGGCAGTTCGACGAATTTTGCGAACACGAAAAGAGCCCGCCTCTGAAAAGACGTTCCCTCCGTCGTTATGTCATGAAGCATCGTCATAGAAAACGCTCTCCGGCCGAATAATCGTCCGCGCGCAATTATAACCTAATTTTGTTTCCCGCGTAATCCGGATTATGTTTTCGCGGATATCGTTATCTTGGGACAAACAAAGTGAAAGACTTCTGGTTGCTTTTGAAATCCGGGTCGACGACGTAATTGTCGTCGATGGCTTCCAGTTGCTCTCTGGCAAACTTAGGGAAGGCCACCGGATAGGTGTCGACGGCTTTCTCAATGTCGTACGACATGACCACCGCATCCCACTGTTTATTTCTTATCATACGCATCAGGATGTCATCGTCTACCCCGCCGATCTTTGAATATTCAACGTAGTTCATCCTCACATCCCAGTTGAGTTCGAGAGCCGGCTCCATTGTGTCGTAAAGCAACATGTTCTCAGAAGAGTATCTGGATTTCAACTTGTCAGCAGCCGTTTTCAAGTCTCGGACATGCTCAATCCGTCTCGGATTGACGATCGCGATATTTTTTATTTCCCGCAAGTTGACGAAAACGCTCTGGGAAAGGGCCGCGACGGCGAGGACGAGAACAATCGCTTTGGCCACTTTGTTTTCGCGGAAACCGGCGACTGCGCAGCCTGCGCCTAAGGATAATGCGGCGCATGTTTCGAACATATAGTTCACGGAAGACCCGTAGTAAGAGAGGGCGGCCGAGGCGGATATCCACGAAACCAGAGCGAAGGCGGTTTCAAACTTGAGTTTGCCGCGCGTCGCAGACGTCAGCAGCGCCAATGCGGTAAAAACCAAAAACATGCCGTCCGACAGTATCATTTTAAGCAGAGCATAGGCGCGGTCCGGCAACATCGGGGCTTGATGCATCCCGAACATCTGGAAATAGAATCCGCCGTCGGTAATCGAGTTCAGCAATAAGAAGGCGGCAAGAGATAGAGCGGACCACGTCGCGGCGAGAGCGACGGCTCTTTTCGCGTTCGAGAACAAAAGGGAAAGAACAAGCGCGGCGAAACACGCTAGCATAGTCTGTTTCGAGTAAACGGCCAGCGCGAAGAACACGGCGCTGAACAGATAAGCGAATCTTGATTTTTCAAATTTGAAATACCATAGCGCGCCCGCAACCGCGAACATGAGAGCGGTGATATCCACCCGGTTCTGTCCCGACCATACCAAAATCGGATGGAAGAAAAGAAAGATGCCGGCAGCGGCAAGCCCCGCGAGCCTGTTGCCGCTTCTGATATTCGCTATCATTCCAATCATAGCGGCGGTAACGAAGACAAACGAAAAACAAACCAGCCGACCGACTATAAGCGAATCGCCGAACAGCTTGTGAGCGAAAACAAGGATGTAATAGTGAACGGGAGGGTACATAGGGTAACAGAAAGGCGCATCGATGGCCGGACTGGAATGATATATCTGATAGCCGCCGGCGAGCAGCCGGGAGCAGTAGAGAACTATGTCCTCTCCGCCGCTTAAGACCGCGTCGTTCTTGAAAAAGTTGACGAAAACGAAAAGGTAAAGAGCGGCTCCTGCGAGCAACAGGGCCGCGAATATGATTGATGTTATTCTGATTATTTTTTCAGCTTTGGAATCGCTCATATTTATGAAACGCTTTCAGTAATCGTATCGCGCGCGGCAAATATTCATAAAACGTCTCTGAAGAGGTTGTTTCACGCCCAACTGACGATGACCGGCTGCGAGGATGAGAGGTCCACCCGGATGTAATGGTCTACGAAGTCCTCCAAGTCGGGCAGGTGGGAGATAAGGAAAATCTGCTGGAAAGTTCCTTTAAGGGTTTCAAGAAGTTTAAGGAACAGCTCGCGTCTGGGTTCGTCGAAGGAACTGAAAGGTTCGTCGAGGAAAAGGAACTGGCTGGAGTCTCCGGAATGAGCGATGGCGGCTCGGGCGAAGGCGAGCCTGAGCGAAATAAGCAACTGGTCTACCGTCCCGCCGCTGAGAGAGTCCAGTTCCACGTAGCCGCCGCTTTCGTCCGAGAACACGCTTATGTTGAAGTCTTCGGCGATGCGCACTTTGCAGTATCTTCCGCGCGTCATCTTGGGCAACGCCCACCCGAAATATGATTCTATCTGGGGTATCATCCTCTTTCTTATGTCGAGTCCGGTCTGAATGAACAGGCTCTCAAGCTCCCTGAGTTTCAGAATGACAGTTTCCTTCGAGTTCAGTTCGGCGGCAATGGCGTTGATTTCATCGACGAGAGGGGAAACGCGGTCGAGGTCGGTTTTTACGACGCCCATTTCCGCCTCGATTTCCTTTATCTGCGCGCGCGCTTCCAGCGATTGTCTTTCCGCTTCCTCGCGCTCAGATGTCAGTTCGGCGAAACGCCTGTCTGAGCAGTCTATCTTGTGCGTGTTCTCGCGCAGTTCGTAGAACTTTATCAGATCTTCGTCTATATGGTCGATAATCTCGCGGCGTTTTTTATCCAATCTGACTGACTCGAATTTCTGAGCCTCAATGCGTTGGATTTCGACGTTGTTGTTTTCAATTTCGCGTGCAAGTTGTTCGAGTTGGATTTCCGTCTCGCGTTTCCTGCGGCGCGCTTCCGGCTCGTCGTCGGCTGTGACTCCGAGACCGATCATGCCCGATTCGATTCTGGCTATCTGGGCGCGTATGTCGCCGATAGTGTTCAGCAGCCCCTCGGACTGCTCAATGAAGCGCATCTTCGGTTCCACAATATCTTTCAACTCGGAGAGTCTCGCTTTAAGGTCGGATTCTCTGCGTTGTTTGTCGGACAGCAAATCCGAAGACTCGATATTCGCTATCTGAACGAATGTCTTTCCTTCTCCCGCCATAGCGCGGAGAGGGGAAAACTTCTCGATGATGTCTTTCATAAGGCCGCGAGCGCGCTCGAACTCCCGCAGCCCGTGTTCGTCCAGAACTTCGATGGATTTTTTCAACGACTCGAAGCTGTCCGTCCGCAATAGAGAGAACACATTTGATATCTTTTCCGCCGATGCGCTGTCCGATTTCATCTTGGAGAGACGGGTTTCGATGTCGTCGAGTGTTTCGCTCATTTCGGAGACGCCGCGACGAGTTATTTCATACGCGTAGGTCTTTCTCTGCAAGTCCTGAAGAGTTTGGCGCGTGAGGGCAAGTTTTGACTGAAAAGAAGCTGCGGCTGCGGCCGCTGGAATCATTCCAAGCATGACGACGAGCATGGTGGTATTGGACATTGCAAGAGTCAAAGCCACGCCGGCGGCGAGAGAAGCTCCCGCGGCTCCGAGGGAAATGTCTCTCGACCTAGTCTGTTTCAGTTCGGCGTTGCGCATCCTGTCCACGCTCAGCGGGTCAATCTCTTCGACGTTAGCCGCTGACATCTGCCTGTTCATCCTGTCGCGCTGTTTTTCAAGAGTGTCTATCAACTGGGCGGATTTGTCGGCGTCGTGGACGGACGAGGTTTTGACGCGCTCCAACTCGTTTTCGAGGAACTCGATGTCTTTCATAAGCTGAGAGCGCATGCGGCTGAGACTGTCGGGATCGGAGTAGGCGCGGAGGAAATTTTCGACGCCGAGAAGCTCGGCCTCGGACTCGCGGCCTTCCTGTTCGGCGGCTTTGATTTCAGCGAGTTTGCGGGAGATGTCCGAGAGGGCGGCCTCTTTAAGTTCGAGTTGTGAGCTTACCTGATCGCGCTTTGCCGCCATGTCGCGCCAGTCGTCTATCTTTTTGAAAAGTTCTTCTATTTCGACCAGCCGGACATCTTTAAATTCGGCGATGAGAGCCTCTTTTTCCAACGATTCTTTCTGCATAGCGGGGACGCGGTCGGCTTCCCGCATAAGCGCGGCGCATTCAAGCTCTATCCTCTTGAGTTGCTCCCGGCGGCTCTTTATCCGCATGTCGAGCACTTCCGTCTGCTCGGCCTTCCTGCGGATGTCTTCCAGCATGGAAAGAGTGGAGACCGCGCGGTCTCTTTCTTTGAGGATGTCGGTGAGGGAGGCGGCGGCTTTGTCCCTTTTCTCAGTCAGCCGCTCCATGTCCATCTCGCGCGCGCGGTACACATCGAGGACTTCGTTCTTCTCTTCGAATCGTTCGCGTATATATTTGATTTCAAGCTCTCTGTCGGAGCGTTTCGCGGCCACCTTCTTAGCCATCTTCTCCATAAAACCGACGCCGAGCATGTTGTTCAGCACCAGCCGCCTGTCGTCAGCGCTGTGGAGCATGATGTCCAGTTCTTTCTGCGCGATGAACATCGAGTATCTGAATTCGCGGAAAGTGAAACCGAGCAGTTCGTTGACTTTCGGTTCGATTTCGTCGAATGAAGTGGCGATAGGGGAGTTGTCCGAGGTGTCGATCATGCGGCCGTCGGTGGAGCCGTCGGCGGAGAGCCGTCGGGACGCCTTGACGGTGGTTCCGTTGATGGTCACTGTGATTTCGGTCGAGCAGGTGTCCTGTCCCCACCTGATGATTTTTTTGGGGTCGCCCTCCGGGGCCTTGGGGGTGCGTCCGAACAGGCAGAAGCATATCAGTTCGCCGATGGAAGACTTGCCGCACTCGTTGTCGCCGAATATTCCCACCACTCCGGTGTCCGGCATGCCGCCGAGAGCGAAGTTCTCGAACCTCATGAAATTCGAAGCTTTAATTTCTTTTAAGATCACAGGCCTTCCTCGATCTCCTTGACTCCCATTTCGAGCAGTTCTTTAAGCAGTCTGACCTCGTCGCCCCTGTCCTGAGCGGCGGCGATTTCCCGTTCGACGTATCTTTCAAACTCCTGCGCCGGAGAGTTCACGCGGAGAGCGTCGAAACGGTATTCCTCTCCCGCGTCCACCAGCGCCAGCCGGTTTTCCACGTGTACGAACGCGAACTGCTCCCGTAGTTTCTTCAACGTCTCGCCCTTCATGAATGAGTTAAATTCGGCGAGGCTTATCTGTCCGTTGAGGATGATGTGAAGAGCCTTCTCTTTTTTAGCGCGGCGGAGAGTGTCTTCGAGGGATTTAGCGATATCGGCATCGCCCGCGCTGAAGGTGAGGCTGACATATTCGAGAGGGCGCGCGGACGAGCGCACGGGCGTCGGCGGCTGAATCTTTCCGCCGGACACCTCGAACTGCACGAAGAACTTCCGTTCCCTGTCAAGCTCGTAATTGAAGCGTTCGAGGCTGCCGGGGTAAATGGCGGTGAAGTCTCCGGCGGTAAGGGTCTGGAATTTATTTTTGTGTCCGAGGGCGGCGTATTGATAGCCCCGGTCGCGAAGCGGGTCTAGTACCCGTTCCCTGAGGAGGTCGTCTTCGATGTTGATGAGGCCCTGTCTGCGGGAGTAGGCGCACATGAGGAAGATGCCCGCCGCGTCCCTCGGAAGAGGGATGCGCCTGCGGCTGAACGCCTCGCTGAAGAAGAACGCCGCTTGGCTGGACGCTATCATGACTTTCTGACCTTCGAACTCGAACACAACTTTTTCCGGGTCTTCGGTCGTCCCCATCACTTTCACGTATGAAAGGTGGTCGAATATCGACAGGGCGCAGTCCGAGCTGCCGTCTTTCTCCGCCACTAGTTCCTCCTGTCCGGGGGTGAGAACGATGCGGGTAGAAGGCATCGCTTCGTGGATGCGCCCGAACGCAGAAAGGGCGGTGGAAACCGTCTCCCGGTTGGGATGCATCTTGTCGAACAGGCTGCCGGCTATCATGAGGATGTTGATTTTGTTCTTGATTACGTAGTCGGCCAGCTCATTGAAAACATTAACAACATCCGCCGCGCGGAGTTTTTCCGCCTCGCTGTCGAGGCTGGGGAACCGGCGTCCCAAATGTATATCAGCAGTGTGAATGACTCTTACAGGCATAACCGTCCATTCAATATTTTATATATAATATCCTTTTTTCATCGGATGAATATAACCTAAAACATAAAAAAACGCCATTTCGGGCTGAAAAACCACTGGACAAGCCTGTTTTTTCTTAGTATTGGGAAGAATGAACGAGTAAAAAAAAGCGGGGGAGAGGAAAATGGGGCCACTCATCGAGAAGAAGCCGCGCTGAATGTCCCAATTTTCCTAGGACCGGGATAAATGATAACAAAAACATTATTCGTAGGGGCGACCCGATGGGGCGCCCTCTTCAGAAATTGCCATCCTATCCGGGCGACCCAGCGGGTCGCCCCTACGAATTAACGACAGAAACGCATTGTGACTGTGCACGTTTTTCGCCGTTCGGGGAATGAGCGTCAATTTTTTAACAGCGCATGAATAACAACGACGATAAGAAATTTTATAATTTAGGCGAGCAAGAAAGCTTGCCGATGGGGCGGGCGAAGCGGAATTAACCGCAGTCGACCGCCGGGAAAGCCGGGTTCGCGAACCATTTGAAATCCACGCCGGGGAACAGCCGGTTGCGCGCCATGCAGTCTCCGAGGAAATACCAGTCTTCCTGAGAGAGCGTGTCTCCGCGCCCGTAGCCGCGCGCCATAGCCGCAAGACGTTTGAAATCCGAATGGTGTTGGCCGACGCGGCGTTCGGCGTGGTCTGCCGCGCTGCTATTGGTTATCATGAACTTCCAGTCGGAGGAAGAAAGCAGCATCATCTCGCGCGCGCACTGTTTTAGGATTTTGATAAGTTCCTCGTCGGTGGTGTGGAAAAACTCGCGGGCAAGATTCTGCATATCCCGTTCGGCGTCGCATTCGCGGTCGATTATCCAAGCGATTTTCTCGTTTATCCAAGTTGACGAGTCGTATCCGGCTCCCCAAGAGGATTCGGGCAGATAGACGTCCGCCTTCGATTCCATTCTGGCGAGGTATTCAGAGCAGGTCTCCGTCCGGATTTCCGGGTCGCTGTTAATCCACTTAATGACGTTATAGAGGAACTGAGGCCCCTCAAACCACCAGTGGCCGAACAGTTCGGTGTCGAAAGCGGTGAGGACCATAGAGGCGGTTCCGGTGTGGTCGTAATGAGTCTTGAGGCTGTCGGCGATGAGTTTTTTGTAGTGTCCGGCGTGTTCGATTACTTTCTGGTCGAGGGCGTCGTCGGGGTAATAGTAGTCTTTGTACGCCATGTCCGCTTTGGTGTGGGTGATTTTCCAGTAGCGAAGGCGGCCGTCGGAGTGTTTTTTGTGGAAATCGAGGTATGAGCCGTCGCCGGGGTAACCGACTTCGTGCCGCCATACCTGAAGTGAAAGCTGTATGTCGCGCGCGAAAACGGAGACGGGCTGTTTGGGTGTCTGAGCGCCGGCGGCTCTGTACGCAAAGAAGGGGTCTTTGACGTAATCTGACGGGTGCGCCTTCATCAACTGGTGGTTGTCGATGATGAAGTAGTTCAGGTCGGCCTCGCTGAGGAACTCTTCGACGCCCTTGCGTGAGTAGGGAATTTCGCCGAATCTGGAGCCGACGGGCGGCCCCCACTTGCAGGCGGGCCGATAGCCGCATTCGGGCAGCCACATGCCTTTCGGCTGGGAACCGAAGCTCACCACGTGAGACTCTACCGCCGTGCGCACCTGAGCCTGAATAGAAGTGTCCTCGGAGGCGGCGGGAAAATACATGTGCGTCGCTCCGCACGTCATCAGTTCGATATGCCCGGCGTCCTTCAGCGCTTTGAACGCTCCGGGGATGTCTTCGGCAAACTCTTTCGTGAATGTCTCAAGCGTCGCCGAGTAGTATTCTTCCCACCGGGAGGCAAGATATGCCAGATGCGGCTCGGAATTGGACTTGAAGTTCTCGCGGTCGTTTCTGGCGGCATCTATCTTGGATTGGCAGTATGTTTTGAACCTCTCTTTGAAATGGTCGAGCTTTAACTGCTCAACGAGGACGGGAGACATTGTATAGGTGATTTTTGGAGAAATGCCTTCGGCCACCAGCCGCCGAAGAGACAGCAACTGAGGGATGTACGTTTCGGCGACGGCTTCCATGAGCCAGCCTTCCTGCAAATCTTCATGGTACATAACCCACGGAAGGTGGGTGTGCAGCACGAGGATGAAACTGCCGTGGAAATTTGACATAAGGGCCGCCCGCTCCGATTCTTTATGGCAGTCTCATTTTGAAGTCATGGAAGGAAAAAATCAATCGCCCGGTCATTATTGTTGATGCGGGAGCTTAAAGATTTTTTAAATATTTGTGCGGGGAAACCATTTTTTTGCAAAAAATTGGTTTCCCTGCGCCCCTTCCCAAAAAACGTTTGGTCGCCGATTTTCGGAACTTCGTTCTCGCAAAATCGGCTTCTGTTGTATTGATTTATTGCTGACACAAGCGATGAATTGCCGGGCGCGTTTTCAGCTTTGTTTTTTCTTGATGAACAGGGATGTCGGGAATATTTCTCCGCGAAGGAACATCCTCAAAGGCTCAAAGCCGAATCCCGCTATCATGCAGATGAAAATGCCGAGCATGACCGCTGCGGACACCAAGCAGTACGGGCAGAAACTCTTGATGAAGAAGGCTTCGACGACGGTCAGATATATCGAGAACAAAATGCCGAGCCATGCGCCCACCCAAAGCATGAAGACAAAAACGTCCGACCTTGATATGCGGCGCGCGGCGTGGATTATGACAAGGCCGATGAGAAGGATGTAACCGATTATTCCATACGCGCTCACAGCCAGCCCCGCGATTTTTGAATAATCGCTGTCGTCCACTTTTGTGCAGCTTATCGCTTCCGAAATGTCGCAGGATTCCTGCGGGACGAACTTCTCTGTCGCCGCAGGCGCGTTCATAGCGGCGGCGTATGGGTCAAAATCCGGGTTGTCGAACGGGTTTATCGTGTTAACGTCCGCAAGAACTTCCAGACTTTTCACCGCCGACTCCACCTGATCCCTCGGATACCACTTTTCCATGAACGGCAGCGTGTCTATGAGCATCAACTGATGATGCGGTTTTTTATAGTGTATTTCCGCCAGATGAATGGCTGAATAAAGTCCGACTACGGAGAAAATCACAACGAGGCCCAGACAAATCAGACGTTTTTTCATAATCATTCTCCTTGCTTATCGCAAAATATTATAGTGAAAAAGCCGCAAAATTTTAAGCGTTCGGAACAAGTTGACAGCGAAAACTGTCGAAAGAGAATTGAAAAAGCGGCGCGCAGGCGGGAGCGAAGGAGCAAAAAATGATGAAGGGCAGGGAATATTTCCGGCGCGTTCGGCTATAATTCCATCCGTCGGTTTTTTGACGGAGTGTTTGGCGCAAATTATTTTCGATGTGTTTTTCATAGATTTGACGGAGGAAGGCCATGCTGGAAGTAAAGAACGTCACAAAGAACTACGGCGGCCTGCGGGCGGTTGACGGGGTGTCGTTCCGGCTCGAAAAGGGCGAAGCGCTCGGCTTGCTCGGCCCCAATGCCGCCGGAAAGACCACTCTGATGCGGATCATGGCGGGCTATCTGCCCGCCGACGGCGGGAGCGTCCTGCTGGACGGCATGGATATCGCCGAATCTCCCGTCGCTGTGAAACGCCGTCTCGGTTATCTGCCCGAAATCCCTCCCCTCTACAACGATATGACAGTCAAGTCCTACCTTTTGTTCGCTTCGGAGATAAAAGGAGTTCCGAAACAGTCGCGCGCATCCCGAGCGGACGAAGTTATGGAGCGCACAGGCGTCGCGGATGTGGCCGGGAGGCTGATAAGGAACATTTCAAAGGGCTACCGGCAGAGGGTCGGGCTGGCTCAGGCGATGATTCACAACCCGGATGTTCTCATATTGGACGAGCCGACGGTCGGGCTGGACCCAAACCAGATAATCGAGATACGAAACCTGATTAAGGAACTGAGCGAGACGAACACGATACTGTTAAGCTCGCACATATTGACCGAAGTTAGCGCGACGTGCGACAGGGTGGTGATATTGAACGAGGGCAGGGTGGCGGCGGTGGACACGCAGGAGGGCCTCGCGCGGCGTCTCAGGGGCGGCGACGCGCTGACAGTGGAGGTCGCCGGGGCAAAGCCCGGCGAGGCCGCGCAAGCGTTCATGTCCATCGACGGGGTAGATGGTGTTGAGCCGGCGTCGGAGGTCGCTCCGGGTTCGGAGCGTTTCACCGTCTCCTGCCGCGCGGGGTTCGACGCTCGCGGCTCTATTTTTCACAAGACCGCAGCTTCCGGATGGACTCTGCTCGAACTGTCCCGCGACTCCATTTCTTTGGAAGACGTCTTCATCAAACTGACCGCCGACGAGGAGGCATCAAGCGATGAGTAACGCTTACTATATATTCAAAAAAGATGTCAAATCGCTTTTCATGTCGCCGCTCGCGTACGTCGTCATGGCTGTGTTTTTCTGCGTGTCGTCATTCCTGCTCGTGGCAGGCATGGAAGAGGCGAGCATGAGAGGCGCGTTCGGGCTGATAGCCACAATGCTTATCTTCATCATGCCGTTTCTGACTATGAGGTCGTTCGCGGAGGAATTCGCGTCCGGCACGGACGAGCTTCTGATGACGTCGCCGGTGACGTCCGGGCAGTTGGTGGCGGGGAAGTTCATGGCGGTCATGGCTCTGGCGGGGGCGATAATCGCGCTGTCCGGCCAGTACGCGCTGATAATCGGGATATACGGCGACCCGGACTGGGGACCCGCGCTGACGGGGTATGCCGGGCTTTTACTGCTGTCCGGGGCGCTGGCGTCGCTTGGGGTTTACTGCTCGTCGCTGACGCGAAGCCAGCCGGCGGCGGCGGTGTCGGCCTTCGGGTTGGCTCTGTTGCTGATTGTCATTAGGGCCGCGCAGAGCGCGGTGGACGCGCTGGCCGCCAGCTTCACAGGCTCGGCGGCGGCGGAGGCGGTCGCCAAGGCTCTCTCTTCCGTGCTCGAAGCGGCGGGCGTTCTCGACCATTATTTCGATTTCGAAAAGGGCGTCATCGACTCTACCCACGTCGTCTATTACGTCGCGTTCATCCTTCTCTTCCTTTTCTTCACGGCGAGAAGGCTTGATTCGAAGAGATTTTAGGAGGGCCGATACAGTGAAAAAAAGGTCTCTGAATAGAATAAATTCCGCGGTTCTGACTTTTCTGGCGGTGGGCATCGCTTTTATGGCTTATTACGTGGCGGCCCGCAATCCCGTCAGGAAAGATTTCTCCGAGATGGGGCTGAACACGCTTTCGGACAAGACGACGGCGGTTCTTCGCACGCTCGAATCGGATGTCGAGGCGAAGGCGTTTTTTGAGACAGGTTCGATACCCGCGTCGATGATAGAAGACATTTTGAAGGAGTATTCGAGGGTGTCGCCAAAGTTTACGTTCGAGATGATAGACCCAGCCGCGCGGCCTGCGGAAGCCAGAAAACTGAATGTGTCGGACTACGGCGTGGTGTTCATCGCGGGCGACAAAAAAAAGAACGTCGGCATGTCGGATATTTTTAAGTTCAGCTACGACCCTTACGGAGGCGAGACGCCGCCGGAGTTTTCCGGCGAACAGGCGTTCACGAACGCGGTCATAGCGCTGACATCAAATGAGCAGAAGACGATTTGTTTCGTCGAAGGGCACGGAGAAGGTGGCATAGACGGCTCCGGGGGCGGGGACTACGGCGCGGTCGGGGGGATGCTGGAAGGCGAAAATTTCATAGTCAAGACGATAAATATGGCGGTGGACAAGAAGGTTCCCGGCGAATGCGCGGCGATAGGCGTTCTAGGGCCACGGAAGATGTTCCCGCATCTGGAAATTGAAGCGATAAAGGAATATCTCACAAACGGCGGGCGCGCGCTTTTTCTTCTAGAACCAGCGGTCGAAACCGGACTTGAGCCGCTGCTCGCCGAGTGGGGCATCTCCGTCGGCAACGACGTGGTAATCGACCCCGGCAGGTTCTTCGGAGAAGACCCGCTCGCGCCTATTCCGGAACTCGCGCCGCACGAAATAACCTCGAAACTGCTCGAATCTAAATTGACAGTCACTCTTCAAGGGGCAAGAAGCGTTTCGCCCATCGGTTCCACGCGGGACGGCGTAGAGACGCTTTCTTTGTTGAAAACCACCTCGAAGGGTTGGGGAGAAACCGACCTGAAGACGGCGCGTCCCGCGTTCGACGCGGCGGCAGACTTGGAAGGGCCGGTGTCCATCGGCGCGGCGGCGGAAAAACTCTCAGAGCCGAAACCTGCCGAAAAAGACGCGCCTGAGGATGAAATCGGGGAAGACGGCTCCGACCCCGCGATGGAATCCTCGACTCGAATTGTTGTTTTCGGCGACGCGGATTTCCCGTCGAATTCTCTCGTTTCTATGGACGGGATTATCAAGCAGCTTATGGGCGGCACGGGCAACGCGGACCTTTTCATGAACGCGACGGCATGGCTGGCGGGCGAGGAAGATATGATTGTGATAAGGCCGCGCCCGGTGGACTTCAGGCCGCTTGAAATGACGGCTCAACAGCGGGGCAGTCTGTTTATCATCTGCGTCGCCCTTATTCCGCTGGCTCTCGCCGCGACGGGCGCTTGGATATGGTTCAGGAGGCGGTCAAAATGAAGAGCTTCACCGCGACAGCAGTCGCCGCCGCGCTTTTTCTGGCCCTTGCGGCTTATGTATATTTCATAGAGAGAGGGCCATCTCGGAAAGAGCGCGCGGACGAAGCGAAAAAACCGGTCGTGGCGGAAATTGACGCCGCAAAAGCAGTTTCATTGGAAATAGTTTTCGGCGGCGAGACTTTGAAAATCGAAAAGAAAAAAGGCTCATGGCGGCTGGCCAGCCCGGTGGACGCGCGGACTAACAAACTCGCCGTCGAAACGTTGCTCGACGCTCTGCGCGAGATAAAATCCGAGGGTGTGGCCGGGAAAATGGAAGACGCCGCAGAGTTCGGGCTAGACAGTCCCCGGCTCGAAGCGGCAATTACTCTGGACAGCGGTCAAACCGTAAAAATAGTTGTCGGCGACGCCGCGCCCGTGGGCGGCAACTTCTACGCGGCGCGCTCCGGCGGCGACTCCGTTTACCTCGTTTCATCCTACACGATAAAGAGTCTGGAAGTCACCGCCGATGGACTGCGCGACAAAAGCCTCACAGAGCCGCTCGAAAGGGACAAAATACGGCGCGTCACGGCCGCGCTCGGCGCGGCTGCGGTGTCGTGCGAAAGAGGAAAACACGGCGGCGGGGAGAAAGAACAGTCGGTCACTGGCCTTGATTGGAGAATATCCGGCTCGAAGGAAAAAGAGTGCGCGAACGAGGCTCTCGACCTGATGTCGGCGCTGGAATTTTCAGAGGCCGCAGGGTTTGCCGGGCCTTCGGACGCCGCCTCGTGCGGTCTGGACAACCCTGCCTATTCTCTCGAATTCGGATACTCGAACGGCGAAAATAAGACATTCACGATTGGCGCTCCGGGCGGAGACCGCTACTGCCTGAAAAATCCGGACAGAAACGAAATCTACATCATCGACAGACGCCTGATTGAAAGCATGGAAGCCCTGAGAATGCTCTCCGCCAAGCTTTGAAGCGGCGGAAAATTTATTTTTCACTTGATTTAATCCCCATTTCATTAGTATATTTAAATTTGAAATGCCATAGGACAGTATTTATATGAATGTTTCATCGTCTATTCGCGACGAAAAAAACAGAGCGAAAGGTGAGTCATGGGAAGAAAAGTCTATGTGGTGTTAAACGGCAAGGCCGGACGCAGAGGTTTGGATTTTTCCAAACAGGAGATCGAAAAGTGGTTCAAGACGCATGAACCGGGGATAGAAGTCGTATTCGGGATAACCGAGCGGGCGATGCACGCGGCGGAACTGGCGGCGGCGGCGGCGAAGACCGGGGAATACTATGCGGTGGTCGCGGCCGGCGGCGACGGCACGGTAAACGAAGTCACCAACGGGCTGGCTCATTCGGGCGCGCGCATGGGCATCATCCCCAACGGCAGCACCAACGTGTTCTGCTCAGAGATGAAAATCTCTTCCGACATCCAGATAGCCACCAAGAACGTGCTCGAAGGAATCCCCGTCCGCGTGGACGTCGGCAGGGTGGGCGAAAGATATTACATCTGGATGCTCGGCATCGGCATCGAGGCGAAGATCGCCTATCAGGTCAATCCCAAAATCAAAAAGTATGTCGGCGTTCTGGCTTACGTGATATCCGCGCTCAGGCAGACTTTCGACAAGGGCCGTCAGGTGATGAAGATTATTATCGACGAGGACAAGGAAGTGACGTTCTCCACCTTCAACACCATCGTCGGCAACGCGGCCAGCTTCGACGGTTTTCTCGGAATCAAATCGAAGTTTTCGATCAAGAGCGGGTTTTTGGACGTCTGCGTTCTGCAGCACAAGTCGCCGATCGGCATTCTACAACTGATTATCAACTTCGCGCGCGGAAGGCGGGACTACTACAGGTTCGTAGACAAGTTCAGCGCCGGCCACCTGAGAGCCAAGAAAATGCGCATCGAAACAGTCCCGAACGCGTACTACCACGTGGACGGAGAAGTATTGGGAATGACGCCGATAGAAGTCGAGGTGCATCACAAAGCGTTAACCCTCATCCTGCCGGAAAACACCGCCGGCAAGGCCGAAGCCGAAAACTGGAGAAAACTCAACAAGGAAGAACGCGAGAGGCCGTTGCCCTGACGGATTGTTTTTTTCGCCGGTTTTGTTTAGGATATGAAAGTCGCGGGAACGATATAGAAAGGAAATGAAAAATGGAACTGATGATAGAAAGGGACGGCGCAAGGGTAAACATCAAGCCGGAAGAGGAAATCCACTTCGACAACTATAAAGAGGTGGAAGCGGCGATAGTCAAAGAGATCGAAGCGGGCGCGACCGAGGTTTCCCTCGACCTGTCCAACGTGACGACTCTCTACAGCATGACGCTCGGCATGTTCAACAAGATCGCCGCCGCCATTTCCGAAAAGGGAGGAAAGTTCGTTCTCACCAATATCAACAGCGACATCCGCAAGGTGATGAAAGCCACTAGGCTCGACAAGATTATTACTGTGCGATGACAATCACAGCGCCGGGATTCCCGGAATCGGCTCCGCCGCTCCGGCTCCCTGACGGGACATCCGGTTTTTCTCCCGGAATTATCTCATATTGATGACCTTAGAAAAGAAACACATTTTAGTTGTGGACGACTCAAGGTCGGTCCGCGCCTTCTTTGAGGATATCTTTTCAAAAAAAGAAGATTTTAGCGCGGTTTTTGCCGCTTCCGGGGAAGAGGCGGTCAAAATTTTTGAAGCCGACCGCGAAGACCCCAACCCCCTGTTCCAGTTCGTGCTCACAGATATCAACATGCCCGGAATGGACGGCTTCGAGACGATTGAGGCCATCAAAAAAATCGACCCCGGCATCAACACCGGGATGATTACCGGATTCAACATCGACGACTATATGAAGATGGCCCTCGAAAAAGGCGTCTTCAACATTATATGCAAGATGGACCCCCCGGATGAGATTATCAGAACGGTGGACAACCTCATCACCGGCAATAATATCTTCGGCATAGACAACTACCTCGAAGGCTCTCCGAATATCGTTAAAGTTAAAATAACAGAGACTTCCATGTTGAAGACGGCCGTCAACGACATAATCGAATTCGCGCGCCCCAACCTAGACGAGGAAAAACTCTACGGGCTGAAAACCGGCCTCATTGAGATGGGCACGAACGCAATCTATCACGCCTACGGATATGAAAAAGGCTCAGTCGTCGCCCTCAAAGACACCGAGGAAGTGGTGATTCAATACGGGGCGGACGATAAAAAACTCATAGTGGTAATAAACGATTCCAGCGGCTCGCTTTCAAAAGAAAAGGTATTGAGCCAGATAAACAAAGGCGTCAATCCAAGCCCGGAAGACCTCATAGCTTCGGGCGGCAGGGGCATCTATCTGACACGCTATCTATGCGACAAATTAATAGTGAACATCGAGAAGGATAAAAGGACGGAAGTGCTGATTTTTATGTACTTCAATCAGGAATATATTGAGAACAAACCGTTGTTGATAAACCAGATATAGTGACAAAAAAGTCACAGGCGATTCGCAAAAAAGTCACAGGTGGGAGAAAAAAAGGCATTTTCAAACAGCACGATTAGGAGCAATGAGGCACAATAGAGCGCTTTTAAAACATGGAAAATCCTTTGTTTTTGGCAAGAATTTTGCTATAGAATAAGGCGGAGTCGTTTTTTTAGACGAAACGGGGGAGACGAAAATGAAAAGAATACGAATAGCAGGAGCGGCGCTGGCGCTTGCGGTTCTGTTGAGCTGCGGAGCAATAGCGGATGATGTCAAATTCGAGTTTGACATCCCAACCATTCCGAAGACGCCAAAGATTTCGGCGATAGTAAACTCTTCGGCTGTGCAGGGCGCCGTAATGACGGTGTACGCGACCATCGAAGGACAGGAACAGATGCAGGCCTGTTGCGGCGAGGACTGCGACCAGAAAGACTGCGCAATGGCGGAATGGTGGGGAAGGGCCGACCCAACCGTTGTGCCCAATCCACCTTGCATTCCCAACCCGAACGGAACGGGAAACTGTCTGAAGCAGGGAAACCCTAAACTGTATTACTATATTAACGAGGTTTCCGCCACAAGACCGCCGGTGACGATGTCCTATAACTCCGACACTGGAAAATTCGAAGGCCAAGTCGATCTTAGCACGGCGGTTGTCGGGGATATTGTCACGTACTACATCGTGGCGGTGGACGGCAGAGGAAACGTCACTTCCCAGCTTCCAAGCCCCGATAACGCGTCATGCACAAGCATAACATCATGGAACAACTACTATGAAACAGCGGCGACGAACAACTGCACCATGATGTCCAGCTATGAGCGTTGCTCGAACAACCAGACCGGTTCTCCTTCTTGCGGAACGACTTATTCCGTCAACGACCCCACTGGAGACACTTGCGGCGAGCCGGACGCGAACGGAGACCAGTCCGTAGTCTCTGGGTGGCAGATACTTGATATCGGAGGCTACTCTGCCAGCTCCGGAAAAGGATACGGAGAACTGCCGACGGACGATGTGGTTTGCACGAAAATAAAGCTGGGCGGACAGCCGCCTCAATCCGGTTCGGGAGCAATCGAAGGCTATCTAATGATTTTCTTCAACCCGGATATAGCGGACCCGAACCCGGCAGACGTTTATTTCCCGAACGCATTTGCGGTATCTTTCGCTCCGAAAGCGGAAGCTATAGACCCGAACCTCGCAAAAGTTCTCTGGAACGGCGACTGCGTCACCAACCCGAACACTCCGGACCCGTTGGCATGCAAACTCGTCGTGGGAACAGACACTGAAACAAAACTGAAGATAGGATACACCAACAGCGAGCTTAGGTTTATCGCCAAGAATTCGCTTCCCAACGGGAAATCAATTATCGGCTCGACAAGCAAAAGCACGACGATGGTGTTCCTGACCGGAAAGATTCAGTTGTCCGGCGGCACGCCGTTCTTCGCGGTCGACCTCACGCCCGGTCTGGATATGCTTAAGGAAAACAGGTCCGTTACCGTAGCTCCTCCGGGAAAACCGGCTCCTCCGATTCTAAAATCGTCCACATGCCAGACGGGCGGCGTGGGAACCACCTCCACCTGTATCAAACAGGGAACGACTATTCCCCCGGGCGGAAACAACTGCAATTTCGAGATACTTCCGTCCCCGGACAAATCGTTCACGAGTTACTATAACGTTTACTACAACACTGTTGACGACAAGGCGACCGCTACTCTTGTCGGCGCGCTGTCCGGAGCAAGCAATTTCCCGGAAAACAGCTCGGCCCTGTACAACAAAACTTATAACATTCCCAGTTCCGGCAATCAGTTGAACGGTAATCCGAGATACTTTTACTTCTCTTCGTTCAACTCAACGGCGGAACCCGGCAATCAGGAAACTGTTCAAGCGCAATGGACATCCGCAATATGCACGCCGGAAGACTGGGTGGCCCCGGCGGCTCCCACAAGTTTCGACTGCGGCACGCCTTCCGGGCAGGAAGAAAAATGTTACTGCACTTGGGTTGCGGACAAGGCGTCCGACCCGTCTCTTTACGGTTTCGACATTAGAAGAGGCGGAGTTCAGTTGAACACCACCGCAATTCTTCCCAACTCATTTGACGATCCGGATCTCATAAACGCGACTACGTACAGTTATGAAGTCAGGGCTATAGATGTCGGCGACAATAAATCGAGTTGGACGCCCACGAGCTGCATCCCCGAAGACTTGAAGCCGCCCAGCAAGATAGAGCCTTCGGTCGTTCTTCAAATGGGAAAATACGGCGTGGTTGTCAACTGGGAACCCAGCGCCGATGACGACATGCTCGGCGGCGGTTACAACGTCTATTACTGTCAGAAAGCGACCCCATCCTCATGCGGAGAGGATAGCGGCGGACTGCCTGTGGGTTACTCAAAGTTGAACGGAAGTCTCATCGCGCATCCGGCTGTGCTCAATCCGATGTCTCTATCAAACGACACCGCGTTCGGAAGCACGGACCAAGAGTGGTGTTTCTGGGTTGAGGCTTGCGACAATTGCAAGACGGCAAGCACATGCCCGTCCAATACGGGGGCCAACTGCAGCGCATTCGCCACTATCTATCAATATCGGAAATGTATCACGATAACATCGGTCGTTCCAGACGTCGCCCCGTTGTGGCCCGAGAATCAGGTTGTGACGGCTGACCCGACAGGACAGACATGTGTGCTGACTTGGAGTCAGGTATGCGCCGACGAGGGCGACGGCGGCGGGCCTTTCGCAAACTGCGATTATCCGACACCCGACGAACTTGTGGGTTATAAGATAATGCACACCGAGTCAGTGTCAGGCGGATGCACAACGTTGCCCACACCCGGCGGCGGCACTCCTATCAGAACAGTCATGGCCGGCGGCGACACGGAATTCAATCATTCAAGCTCTGCTCTTGTCAATGGCACGCCATACTGCTACAGAGCGTACGCTTACAATATGTTTGACAAATTCTCCCGCGCCAGCACGGTGCCGCCGACATCCGTAGCCGTAATTTGCACCCCGCTTGACACCACTCCTCCCGGTAAGCCGGAAATGATTGAGCCTATTCCGTTCGACTCGTTCTCATGCACTCCGACTTGGACCGCCGTGACTGATAAAAATCCCGTCACTTACGATGTTTACAGATGCCAAGGAAAATTCGCAACATGCGCCTCCGCAGGAAGTTTCACCAAGATTACGACCTCTTCTTTGTCAACGCTGAACTACATGGATGAAAACGTAACGTCAGATACGGATTACATTTATTGCGCGACCGCAAAGGATCCTAGCGCAAACACGAGTTCCATTTACTCGGCATCCGATCTTTCGAACTGCGGCCATTGTTATCCGTCAGACAAGTGTGCGGTGCCGACTGCGGTAGAAGGATTCGAGATAGCGCCGTCGTATTTCGGGGCTAGGGCCGGATGGACCAATTCCTCAGCCGACGACGGGATGGGAGCCGGATACCATGTGTATCTTTGCACCAGCTCGGACCCGGCGTCCTGCTTGACCCCTTACGGAAGGCTGACGTCATCTACGCCGATTGCGGGCGAATATGACAGGCAATTGGGGCAGGAGCCGAGAACTTTCGCGAACATTCCCGTCACATCCTCAGGCAACTACTATTTCGGCGTCAGCTACACCGGAGTCTCATGCGGAGAATCACAGATAGCGATGTCGGGAAATGCCGTAAGATTGGACACGCAGGACGCTTGCATGATAGACCCCGAGGCTTGTCCGGTGGAGATAGCGCTTAACACTCCGATTACCGCTTATGAGATACAGACATGCAACAGCGGGGACGCCGGATGCTTGGTAGCGACGGGGCAGGCGACAGGTTTCAAGAAGGCGTCCGTTGGAGTTCCCGGCGTTACTATTGAAGTGGTGGATAATACGACAAAAGCGATTGTCAAAACAGCGACAACGGACAATGACGGAGAGATACCGACATTCAGATTGAGGAGCGGAACATGCGCCGATTGCGTGGACCCGACGAAGCAGTATGTCGTGCAGGTAAGATTCACTGAAGGAACGTGGGATCAAAGCGCGTCAGGCTTGATGGGATGCGCGGCGGGCGCGCCTGCGGGAGAATGCGTTGTGACTCTTGTTGCGGCGGGAACTCTGAGCGCCACGGCAGCGACAGCCGTAACTGGCGTAACCGCGCCCGACGCCGCCACGGCGGGCGGAGGCGATGTCGGCAACCCGACTTGCAGCCCGACGGTGGGTATGCCCAACATGAATCCTCTCAAATACAGGTTCGGCACTCAAGTCGGCGACGCTAAGTACCACCCCGCGGTCGACTTCGATATGAATGGAAAAATCGGCATGCCCGACCTCGCCGTTCTTAAGAAGAACTTCGGAAAATCCGTTCCGGTGTCGGCAAGCACAATGTTGTGCGACCCCGAGTTCGACAGAAGAACTCCGTGACGCCGGCAGCGGGAGCGCGTAATTAAGTCAGATTCGAATTTCAAACCGCGGCGGACCGACATGGACGCCGCGGTTTTCTTTATTTTGGCGAACCTGAATTGGCAAAAATATCGCTTGTCCGCAATGAACAAGGATGAATATCAATAGACCGCCGGTTTGACTGGTTGATGCCTATGTGTTAACATGAGCAAATAATTTTGCCGGACAAATCCCGGCGCGCGAACATGGAGAGGCGCAATGACGCTTGAAGAAATCGAACGGCAGGAGACCGCTCTTGATGAATCGCTAGAAGTCGAGGAAGAAGAATACGCGCTTCCCGCGATGAAAATCGGGCTGGACGAGTGGTGTTTTCATAACTCGATGCTGCTTGGCAAAATGACTTTGATGGATGTTGTCGACAAGGCAGCCGAACTGAAGCTGGACGGCGTGGGTTTCGATTATTTCATGATGAAACGGGAAATGCGCAAGAATCCCGAGGAGATTAGGGACAAACTGAGAGAATCCGGTCTTGAGTTGGTTTTCGGATTCGGCTTGCCGTTCTCGCTGCCTGAAGTGATATTTCAGGCGATGGAAAAGATGAAAAACGAGATGTTCGACCTCGCGCACGAGTTCGGAGCGGACATAGTGAGGGTTTACGGCGGGCTTATCATCCCTAACATGTTTCACAAGCCGTTTCATCTGGTGACGGACCGAGAGGCGGAAATCAAAGAGGTATCGCGAAGGTTGAAGTTGTTCACGAGGGACGCGTCGCTCGAAGGGCTTACCGTCGCTTTGGAGAACCACTCTGATTACACGATGAGAGAAATGCTTCAGATAGTTCACGCAGTGGACAGCGAGAGCTTCATGGTGACGCTGGACACAGGGAACGCGCTGTTCCTCGGCGAGGACCCCGTGCTGACCGCCGAGAGGCTGGCTCCTTACGCGGCATACACGCATATTAAGGACTTGAAACACACAGGGCCGATGCTGCTGGGATCGCCTCTCGGACAGGGCGAAATAGACATACCCAAGATAGTCGAGATACTCAGGGACAGAATGTACGACGGCCTGTTCTCCATAGAGTGCAACCTGCCGCCGTGGCAGGTCGAGCGGGAGGAATCGGCTGTCTGTGAAAGCGTGGCGTTTTTAAGAGGATTGGAAGGATCGGCTAAGGAAGATGAGGGTTGACCGAAGCGGTCGAATGGAAGCGAGGCGCGGCAGTTTCAAAATCATCAGAGGACGCATGCATAATGGCTGACACAAAGAGCAAGGATGGAAAGAAATACAAAGAGAGAAAGAAATGCCGGAACTACCACGGGCGAATGATAGAGCCGTTGGACGTGATGGCGGAAGGCTCTGTAAAAAAGTTCATAGACGATGTGTTTGGAGCTTCGGGATACAACGCCAGAAGGCTCGGCGAGGCTTGCGACATATACAGGCGGATGGCGGAGAGCGGGGCGACCATCGCCCTGACGCTGGCCGGAGCGATGACTCCCATAGGAATGAGCGGCCCGATAATAGAACTGATGAAGCGCGGCCTCGTGGATGTGATAATTTCCACCGGCGCGAATCTTTATCACGATTTTCACAGGGCGTTTAATTTTCCGGTCATTCAGGGATCTCCGCATGTGGACGACGCGCTCCTGAACAAGCGCGGCATCGCTAGGATATACGACACTTACATAATGGACGACGACACGCTGCTGCCAACCGACGCGATGGTTTTGGACGCGTCGTTCGAGCACAAATTCAAAGGCCCTGTTTCATCCGCTTCCCTGCACAAACTGTTGGGAGAAAAAGTTCTGAAAGACGCGCCGTTCCCGGAAAAATCTCTGGTCGCCCAAGCGGTCACATACGGCGTGCCCATCTACACTTCGTCCCCCGGAGATTCCTCCATAGCGATGAACATGATACTGCCGTATTTCATGGGAAAAAGGATTGTGGTGGACCCCGTGATGGATGTTGTTGAGACGACGGCGATAGTGAGGCAGGGAAAGAAGAACGGAGTTGTGATAGTGGGCGGAGGCTCGCCGAAGAATTTCTATCTTCAGACGCAGCCCACGCTGTGGCAGATACTGAAAGACGACATCGGCGGGCACGACTATTTTATCCAACTAACAACCGACACGCCGCAGTGGGGCGGCCTATCGGGAGCCACGCCTCAGGAGGCGAAATCTTGGGGCAAGGTGAAGGGGCAAACCGTCAATCAGACAGTGGTTTACTCCTGCGCCTCGATTACTTTCCCTCTGTTGAGCAGATACGTGATGGAAAGCGTCGGGGAGAAGCCGCTTAAAAGGCTGTTGGACAAGAGGGAGGCGCTTGCCGCGGAGTTGAAGCGGAACGCTCTGGCTAATCCGGAGTTGAAAAAACTGTACGGCAAGAAAGCCTTCAAAAATCCGAAACAAAAGAAATAGTTCGTGTTTCTCGAATGAGAAATCCGGAATAGGCGTGTTTCTTCGCGGTTGAATTTGAACGCGGGTTGAAATGTGTCGACGTTTGTATGCCGAACGTGTTTGATTATGCCGCGGTCTTCTGGTTATTTTCCGAGAACAGTTTTCCTGTATGAATTTTCCCAATCGCCGGCGACGGCTTCCTTGTGAAGGTCGATCCACGGCTTCAGGTCTTCGTGCGCCGCGTCCGTCCACATCCCTTTCGAAATTCTAAAGTAATGGCGGAGGCTCTTGAAAGATTCGTAAGTGTGCATGTTGGTCAGAACCAGCCTTAGAGATTCCACCAGCCTTTCATCCATGTCTTTTCGATAGACTATAATGACATTCGGCAACGGTTTTGAGCAGACGAGCGGAACGATGCCGTCCGCAAGAGGCTTGTTTCCGTAGACGATGTGTTTAAGATACTCCGGCTCGAGAACGATGGCGTCCGTGGTTTTGAACATGAGAGCGCGGGCGGATGATTCCCGGTTTAAAACTTTGAACCCGGTGAAAAAGATTGTCGGATCGATTTTGTATTTCGAAAGTTCGGGGTCGTCCGCGAAAATGCCGTTCAGAACGGCCCAAGCGGATTCATCAGGGAGATGGACGCGGCCGGCCATAATGTCCTGCATGTTCTTGTGTCCGCTGTCCTTCCTGACGTAAATGCAGGAAGGCGACCTGATTGATGAGCCTGATTTGTAAATGACAAGAGGCCGGATGGAAGATTTCGGGTTGAAATATCGCGCGCGCGCGTAGTAATAAGGCGGCATCCACGCGAAATCCGTGTGTTCGGTTTCAAGCCGCGCTATAACCTTGTCCCATGAATCAGTGTCCGTGACGAACTTGATTTCTATCTCGGCTTCCGATTTCAACGCGGATTGAAACGCTCTAAGATGCTTGTTGATAAGAGAAGAGCCTTCGCCGAGAAGGGACGGCGGAAGGGGAAAGTCGAAAGAAATTTTATCCGTGTCCGCGGCGGCTGAAGACGCCGCGAAAAGCAAAACCGCCGCCGCGGCGGCCAGCGCTCGCCTTATGGTTCCTACCCTTATGGATGCCGCGCAGATTCCGAACATTCCGTCTCCGCCGCGCAAGAGATGATTTGCGTTCTCGTATTCTCTAATATTTTACAATTAGCGGGACGCCGTGTAAACTAATATTACGCTTAAAAACGTCCGCGTGGTTGACATGCGGCAATGAGCGCCGGGATGTTTGAGGCGTCGAAATGAGAGACGGCGGTTCGCGCGTGAACGATACGAGAGTGAAAAGAATAAGGCTCGCCACGGCGACGCGGTTGTCCGCTCTATTCGGAGTGGTTGTGTTTCTAGCCGCTGCGATTGTGTATAAGGGCGTAGACATGAGGACGAGGAGGATATGGCTGGAACAGAGAGAGGGGAGCGCAAGAATACTCGCGGCGTCCATCTCGCACGGGATGACGAACGTGATGGTGTCCGCCGGGCAGGAAGAGAGGGCGGCGCTTGTGGCGGAGGGCTTGTTGCGGGGGGCGGTCGAGTCGGGCGCGGCTCTTTCAGGCTGCGATATCAGGAATGCGGACGGCGCGACGGTTTACTCCTTTAGGAAGAGTCCCGGCGACGATGGAAAAAATTTGAAAAGCGTCGCGGCAAAAATAGAATCGGAAGGAGTAATTACAGGCGAAGTCGAGGTATATTTCGATCCCCGGCCCGCGCTTGAGAGCGAGGAAACGGAACAGTTGCTCGTTCTCGGATATGCGGTAGCGGCGCTCGCCGCGCATCATCTTGCCGAGGAGGATTTTTTCCAGATCGAACTGATGGTCAGGAAGATGATTGAAGAGGCTTCAGACGCGCTTTACGCAATCGTCACAGGGCCTTCCGGCGAGGTCTATTACGAATACAGGACGGATGAATTTAAGGAATACATCACTGATGAGCTGGCTGCGGGCGCGGCGGAAGTCAGCCTATTGAGGCCGTTCATCGTTCAGGAGATAGGAGAGACTCAGGAACGCGGCAGGATGGTGGAAGTCTCCGCGCTGTGCAGAGACGGGAACACGGCGCTGGGCGCGGTCCGCATAGGATATTCGATGAAATCGATAACGAAATCGGCGGAACGCACGCGGAATCTGTTCGGGCTTATTATTCTGGGGTTCACGGCAGCGGCGGCGGCGGCGGGGGTTCTGACGGCGCGCAACATGACAAGACCGCTCGCGCTGATAGCGCAGACTGCTTCAAGCGTGTGGGAGATGAAAGCTTCGGGCGAGTATTCGAGCATCGAAGAGGCGAGCGAGGACATGAGCAAGCTTCGCTCTTCTTTCGAAAATCTGCGGAACAAGTTCGCGCGTCGCGGAGACGAAATTGGGGATTTGTCGGAATCCTTTCTGAACATGACGACAAGGCTGGAGATGCGGCTCAATGAGATTAAATCTATGTATCAGAGGATGGCTGTGGCGGACAGGTTCCAAGCGATGGGACAGTTGTCAGCAGGCATAGCTCACGAGATAAACAATCCTCTCGCTATTATTTCAACGTATGTGCAGTTGATTTTGCGGCGCGAGGGGCTGGACCCGGAGTTGAGGGCCGAAGCTGAAATTATTCTCGAGGAGTTGGACAGGATTGCGGAAAAGGTGAACGACCTGATGTCGTTCGCTAAAGAAAGAGACTATGTTTTCGAGCAAGTAGACGCGGGCGAGATTGTGTCGAAAACCGCCGCGCTGCTCAGGCATCAGTTTAAGAACGCGGGAATATCGTTCGAACCGGACTACTGGGAGGGCGGGCCGTTGATTGTCAGCGCGGACGACAATAAGCTTCGTCAGGTATTTCTGAATGTCATGCTGAACGCCTCTCACGCTATGCTGGATTCCGAACGGAAGGTCTTGAAAGCGTCGACCCGGCTTGCTCAGAACGAAAATAGTGTTGAAATCGTAATCGAAGACACTGGCTGCGGCATTAATCAGGAAGACCTCTCAAAAATCTTCAATCCTTTTTTCACAACCAAACAGTCCGCCGTGGGAACAGGGATGGGGCTTGCGATAAGCTACAATATCGTGGCCGCGCACGGAGGCAAGATAACCGCTGAGTCCGAACCGGGTCGCGGATCACGGATAATAATTGTTCTTCCAAGAGCCTGAATTTCTGAAAAAATACAATCGCCTGTCATTTCAATCCGATTATGGCTTCGGCTATGTTGTGGGAGTGGGATCGAATTTTCTGGAATGCTGTGAGAATGTCGTTGTACAGGAGTCCGGGGACGACGTCGCATTCGCCTCTGTTAAGCCTTTCGACATGGTCGTCCTTCAACCTTTTTATTGTTTTCTGAAGGGATTTGCTTCTTGAGTCGGCCTCGTGTCGGTTGCGCGCTTTTTCTTCTATGAAACAAAGCATGCACATCTCAAGGTATTCGAGCAGTTCTCTATGCGAATCCAGCAGTCCTTGAGAGGCGCTTTCAGTGAAAACCACATTCTGCTGTTCTTTGCGGACGCAGTATTTTGCCAACTGTTCGCAGTAGTCGCCGATAGATTCCAACTCGTCGGTAACTCTGAGATATCTGCGAGCTTCTTCCGCGTGATCGGGGCCGGGGCCGCTCTGAAGAAGTTGCGCGAGGAACTTCGAGATTTCAGCCTGAAGAGAGTCTGTGATATTCTCGTATTTGAACAATCGCTCGACTTTGTCTTGGTCGAGCGACTGGGTGACCAGCATGTCCGAGTTCCACTTGAACATGTCTATGACCATGCCGGACATCTTGATGATTTCTTTTTTCGACTGGCCGAGAGCTATCGCCGGCGCGGAGATGAAACTGTAATCAATGTATTCGAGTTTGTGATCGGATTTATCCTTGTCGCCGGGGATAAGCAAAGTCACCAGCTTGATGAGAAGCCCGGCGGCAAAGAGAAAAACCAGAGAGTTGAAAATATTGAATACGGAATGTCCGGCGGCGATGTGCGCGGCGATATACGGTCGCGTGCCGTCAGCAGCAACATGGTTCATTCCCCCCGGCACGATGTGGTCGATGAGTTTTATATAGTATGGAAAGACAAAAACCATATAAGTGACGCCGATGACGTTGAAGAGCGTATGAATGCGAGCGGCTCTTTTTGCTGAAATGTTGGCGCCTATGGAAGCAAGTTCCATGGTGATGGTGGTTCCGATGTTTTCGCCGAGCACGAGAGCGGCGGCGGCTTCGTAGGTCAGCAGCCCCTGATTCGCCAAGGCGATGGTTATGCCGATTGTCGCAGAACTGGACTGAACGATCATTGTAAGCAGCAGGCCGGCGAGGACGCTTTTGAGAATCTGCGGGAAGCTAGCCGCTCCGAATTGCGCGAAGAATGTTATGAACTGCTCGTTCTCTCTCAACGGCATGAACGCCGTCTCCATGAGTTTAAGACCCATGAAAAGAAGTCCGAAGCCGAGCAGGGACTCGCCCCATGTCTTGACTCGTTTATTCTTTGAGAAAAGAGCCAGCAAAGCGCCTATGCCGACTATAGGCATCGCATAGCGCGTTATCTTTATCACTATTATCCATGAAGTTATAGTTGTTCCGATGTTGGCGCCGAGGATGATGCCCACAGCGCTGGACAGTTCCATCAGCCCGGCGTTTATGAATCCGACTATCATCACGGTCGTAGCCGAGCTTGACTGTATAATCGCGGTGACGGAAAGTCCGACCAACAGGCCGACAAACCGGTTGTTTGTCAGTTTGTCGAATGTCCGCTTTATTCGATTCCCGGCGAGTTGCTGCATCCCCGACGACATGGTTTTGATGCCGAAAAGGAAAATGCCAAGTCCGCCGAGCAGGTTGAAAACGATGTGGGACCAATCTATCTGGTTCATACTGACTTTCGGATGAATCTCATCCTTAACGATTTATCGCCACTATTTTTATCATGATAAGGAGGGATAATCAATACGCAGCCGAAATACGGATGCGCCGCCGGTGTTGTGCGGCGCAGGGATGTGTGGTATATAAGATGTGCGCTGCGCGCGGGAGGGCAACTTGATTAGAGAATACAAAGACAAGCCGGGGAAAGTTGTGGCGGTTGGATTGAACTACAGAGACCACGCCACGGAGTTTAACATGCCGTTGCCGCAGGAGCCGATACTATTTATAAAGCCCTCCACGGCGGTCATCCACGACGGCGGATTAATCGTCTATCCAAAGGGAGCGACGCGGGTGGACTACGAGGCCGAGTTGGGCGTTGTGATTGGACGCGATTGCAAGAGAGTCCGCGCCGAAGACGCTATGGACTTCATTGAGGGTTTTACCTGCGTCAACGACGTGACGGAGAGGCACATGCAGGGAAGAGACGGGCAGTGGACGCGGGCGAAAAGTTTCGACACTTTTTGCCCCATCGGGCCGTTGGTTACGGACGAGATTGACCCCGGAGCGGTTGGCGTGAGATGCTATCTGAACGGGGAACTAAAACAGAAATCGCACACGGGCAATCTGATATTCACAGTGGAAAAAATAATCGAGTTCGTCAGCGGCGTGATGACGCTTGAGAAGGGCGATGTTATAGCGACTGGCACTCCGTCGGGAGTCGGTCCGATGTCGCCGGGAGACGAGGCGGCAGTCGAGATAGACGGCATTGGGCGGCTCGTCAATAGAGTCGTCGCCGAACGGTAAAATCGCTATTTAGTTATCAGTTGACCGGCTCGAACCTGTCAATCTGCAACATCGTGTTGACGGCTTTGTCGGCGAACACCGCTTTGACTTTCATTCCTGTTTTCACCGAGTCGGGGTCTACGCCGCCGAGGATGTGCGCGATGGGCGTGTCCGCGCCGCCGAGTTTTATCATGGCAAGAACATAAGGCGCTTTTCTCGGATGGTGCTTATCGTCGGTTCTCACAACGGTGAAGTTGGTCACTTCGCCTTCGTTGGAAAGCTCGACCCATTTTTCGGATATATCCTCGAAGCAGCGTTCGCAAGTCTTGCGCGGGGGTATAAACACTTTGCCGCACTTTTCGCATTTCACGCCGAGGATTTTCTTTTTGTCGCGAAGCGAGACAAGGAACTTGCTGCCGACGCGCCCTGCGAAATACTGGTAGGGCAGGGCGAGCTTGCCCTCTTTTATGTAGCAATGCTTGTTTTCTTCAGTCATGGCCGTTGCTCCTTTCGGAATGCTCGTCAGTCTCTGATTCTTTCAAAGTGAATAATATCGTGAACGGAGCCGACGCGTTTGTCGCTCCACACGGGGCGCACGCGGTCGCCTTTTTTGGTGTCCGCGAGGTCCTCGTTTTTCAGCAGATGCCAGAATGTTTCTTCTGTGCCGATGCCGTCCAGCAATATGTGAACCTGAGCGTAAGGAGTCTCGCGGGTTTCGCCCGTGAGCGGGTCGGGGCTGGAGTAGTAAATGATCTCGATGAGAGTTATCGTGCCCGACGGCCCGACCTCTATCATGTCGCCCGCCCAGCAGCGGCATTCCGCGCACACCTCGCGCGGCGGAACCTGCATGCGGCCGCACTTCGGACACTTGTTCGCGAGTATCTTCTTTTCGATAAGCCCCTCGAAGAACTTGCCCATCACCGGCCCGGTGGAATACTTCATGTCAACCGATATATTTCTCTTTATGACAATCAGTTCCTGCTCTTCCTCTTCCTTGGGCGGCTCGAACTTGGCGAATATTTTCGGCAGTTGCATCGCCACGTTCATATCGCCTTTAAGTTTCAGCCTTCCCGCGCCCATTGCCACCATCGGGTCCAGCTTGCCGAGGATCAAATCGATGTAGTCTTTGGCTTTGACGATGTTGACGACGGCGCAGTTGTCGCGCAGACCGGTTTCGAGCGCGCATTTGCCGTCTTTTATGACGGCGGTCCACTGTCCGCCGTCTTCGCCTGTGATGTCGTATCCCACTGAGATATCCAGTCCGGCGGCGTTTTGCGGCTGGAAACGCGCCACCAGAGTGTCGAATATTCCCTGAACGGTGACGGCGCTTTTCTTGGGCAGGGAATATCTGGTGAACATTTTGGCGGACGCGGCGACCAGCGCCATGTCGCCCTCGATCTTTATCTTGCCGGACATAAAAGCCTGCGTGCCGTCGATCTTGCCGATGTTCACGCCGACGAAGGTCTCCGCGTCGGCTGACGTTTTGACGGAGAAGCCGGAGAGGTCGTCCGTCTTGGCGACTTTAACGGAGTCGTCGCGGACTTCCACCAGCCATTTGCCGCCGCCGTCGCCTGAGATATCGTACGCGAGGACGGCGTTGACGCCCTTCGCGCCTTCGACGCGAAACCGGGCTTCCATTGTGTTGAAAATATCTTCCACGCTTACATCAAAGTATTTGGCCATGTCACTCAGCCTCCTGCCAGTCAAGGTCTTTTTCAAGCATGAACAGAACGGTCCAGAAAGTGCCTCCGAAACCGGATGCGAGGGCGTGTTTCACCTCGCGCGGGATCTGATGCGCGCCGGCGTCGCCTCTCACCTGAAGGGCCGCTTCGGCCACTCTCAGCGCCGCCGTCGCCCCGATTGGATTCGTCGATATGACTCCCCCCGACGGGTTCAGCGGGAACGAGCCGTTTATTGACACCTCGTCGTTTTCCACCATCTTAAGGTGTTCGTCTCCTTCGAGTTGGAGGAACTCCCTCAGCCAGTCCAAGCCCCACCACGAGGACGGGTCGTACATCTCGAACACGTCGAAATATTCCCTCGGATTAGTTATGCCGTTGCGGCCGAAGAGCTTGCGCGCCGCGTTGTGGTGGGTGACTTCCTGATTCTCGTTGATGCCGAACATGTTGAAAGTTTCTTCTCTATGGACGGTGACATGGTCGCGTATCCATACGGGTTTCTTGGATATCTTTTTCGCTTTTTCTTCGCAGGCGAGGATGATGGCGACCGCGCCATCGCTCTGAGAACACATGTGGATAAGTCGCAATTCGCCGACAAGCTGCGGGGAGTTGACCATGAGGTCGTCAATCTGGTCGTAGTCAAGTCCGAAGTTGCGGTGCGCGTGCGGGTTGAGCGATGCGTGTTTGTCCAGAGTAACGCGGAGCCTCATAGCGGCGCGCTTCGCTCTGTCCGCGCCGAACTCGTTGATTGTTTTTTCCGCTGTGGCTCCTGTCAGCGCTCCGGTCTGCAGGTTGCGCGCCCAGAGCGGGTCAGCCATATTCGTTATGCCGCCCGTGGTGTGCCCTTCCTGCTGCTTCTCAAACCCGATGATCATCACTATGTCATGGAGACCGGAAGCCACGATATTGTCTCCGACGCCGACGATGGTGGCTCCGGTCGTTCCTCCTGTGGTGACGCGGTAACAGGCTTTGCCGTAGCCGCCTGTGCCGATGACGTGCCAGAGGTCGGGCTGATGCACCATCTCGAACAATTCCATGTTGCCGTGAACCAGAGCGTCCACGTCTTCGATGCCGATCCCGGCGTCCTTCAGAGCCCGTTCCACCGCTTCATGAATCATTTCCGGCTGATTGACGTCTTCTCGGTGGCTCGAGTGGTGAGTCTGCCCGATTCCGATTATCGCCACGTTTCTGTTCTTTTTATGTTTCTTCATGGGTTTCACCTCCCGCTCAGTTTTCGAGAATCATGACTGCCTGATGTTGTCCGGCAGGGCCGGTCGTGCCTTGAGCGACAGCGCGCTTGGCTCCGGCGACTTGCCTTTCGCCCGCTTCGCCACGCAGTTGAATAACTGCTTCAGCCGCTCTCGCCAACCCGCCCAGCATTATAGGATTGCCCGCCAGCATCCCTCCCGACGGATTGATTTTTCCCGTTTCAAGAATGCCGCTCTCTATCCATTCGCCGCCTTTGTTCTCGTCGCAAAGGCCGAGGCCCTCGGCCCACATTGCAAGTTGATACGCGTAAGCGTCGTTTATCTCGACAACGTCGAACGCGCCCTTTGCGTCGGACACCCCGGCCATCTTGAGCGCGGCGGCGGACGCCTTCTTAAGAGAGAAATTCGAGGCAAGGTCCCTATCTCCGAAGAAATAGCTGTCCATGCAGTTCGACCAGCCTGTGAGCCATACCGGCTTGTCCGTGTATTCCTTATATTTGTCCTCTGCCGCCAGCAGCATAGCGACGGCCCCGTCGGAAACAGGGTACGCGTGGAGAGCGCGAATCGGGTCGCACAACATTGGAGAATTGACAACTTGTTCGACGGTGACCAGTTCCCGCGCGTTCGCGAGCGGATTCTTGGCGGCATTGCGCCGCGCGTTGACAACAGCTTTTGCAAGTTGCGTTTCGGATATTCCAGATTTCAGCGCGTAGGCTCTGGCTTGGAGCGCCGCGCCTTTTTCGAAGTCTAGCCCCAGATCCCGGCAGTAGAACGGGTCGAACGCGAGGTTAGAGCACATGTTCCGGCTTTCGGTTTGGGATTCCTTCGTGTGTCCCACAACGAGCACGACATCGTCATGGCCGGACATGATGCACGCCATGGCGTAAGCGATGGCGTTGATGCCGTCCTGAGCCGTTTTCTCCTCGCCTCTGAAATGCGCGCCGACGGCGTCTGTTATTCCGTTGTCCGATATGGTGCGCGCGTCGAAAACGTCGTCGGAACATGTCACGATGTTTCTGATGCCCGTTTCCTCGTTCCAGTCGACGCCAGTCTGTTTGACAATGCTTTCGACAGTCTCGAAGCACATCTGCTGGAAACGCTTTTGCCACATGTTGGAAACGAACCCTGTCTGCGCCACAGCGCAAACGGCAACTCTTCTTGCCATATTTCACCTCCGGATGTGCGGGCGCGACGCGCGCCCAAATCTCTGAAAGTAATCTATTAATAACCTGCCGGGTCGCTCCGGCTAGACTACTTTACTCTAACGGGCGAAGAATTATCAAGCATTTTAATAAATTTCAACCGGGATGCTTTCAGTTAGGCAATCAATGCCGGTTCGGATTCATTAAAGCATAAAGCTCAAAGCGTATCTCTATCGTGAGACGATAAACCCGGATTCGTCGATAGAGCCGACGAACAGGGGCGGTTTTCACAGCGGCGAACTGCTTCGTTGACGCCGCCTTTTTTGTTCAGTAGGGGCGCGGTTTCCGCGCCCAATAACTACGATAATTTGGGGCGGGGCAACCCCGCTCCTACTGTAAAAACGCGTCTTGCGTTCCGCATTTCATCCGCTCTGAACTATCGCTCCCGAATCCTAACGACGGATTCGGGATAAAACAACAGGGATAATACCGCGCGCTGCAACATCGTCGTCAAACTGCGGCGCATAACAAAACATGATATCGTATCGCCTTTATTCACTTCAGAGTTATTATACGGAGAGAGTGGGACTCTTTGTAAAACCTAAATATATCACTAATGACGGATATATTATTATCATGGGGTAGCATAATGGGGTAGCACTTGTACGTTTGCTAGGCATTTTTACGGCAAGTTCCTTGAACACGACGCTCCTGTAGAACATTGCCAACAGGATTACTCTCCTTGCTTCTAATCAGCAAAAAATATTTACTCTTGGTGGAAGCTACTGAGCTTTCTGCGATATTTAATCGCCGCTATCATTCTAGCTATATTCGGCACGGCTACATCTCCGCGTTCTACTGCACTGTAATTGTATCGACTCATCCCGCGTTTTATCGATAGTGATATTTGCTCGTTGATGTCCCGAATCTGCCCGGAGTCATTGATTGCGCCGTAATGTCCTAACCAACCTGAGACAACATTTTTTACAGCTTCGACACAATCTCGGGCGCTAGAAGAAGAGGATTCCTTGAGTGCCTCGTCGATTTTGAAGTTCAGTTTAACTATAGCTTTTTCAGAGGCTTTTATCATTATTGTTACATCGTCAATGAGCTTGATGTCATAGCCGAGAAAGACGAATCCTTCGTAGGCTGAAACTTGGTTTGTCTTTTTTGCTTTATGATTCATGCCCAATGGCGCTAGCGTCTTTTCAGACAACGCTTCTGCCTGTTTCGCTTCCTCTTTCGTATGACAAAAACAAATGATGTCATCGGCATATCTGATATTTTTCAAACCGGCTGCAGCCATTGTTCGGTCATAATCGGTCAGATAAACATTGCATAGGAACGGCGATATGTTCCCGCCTTGATGGAGACCGCATATGTTCGGTTCGTTTGGACAAGTATCAATAGGCGCTCTGATAATGCGTCTGATCAGCTCGATTAAGTCCGGGTCTGAGGTCGTCGCAGAGACTTTTTCGAGTAGAAGTCTATGCTGAATTCTTGGGAAGCAACTTTCAATATCTGTCTCGAATATATTGATGATTCCTTGTTTTAAAAATGAGCAAATCCGATTAAGTGCTGTGATCTGGCCCCGAGTTGGTCGGAATCCGTGGACGGAGTCCTCAAACAATACCTCGAATATCGGTTCGATTATCGATAGAATAGCTGTACTGACTACACGATCAAAAACTGTTGGAATCCCCAAAATGCGGCAATCGTCACGCTCGCTTGCTTCGATTATTGGAATCCGAACAGGCAGGCCTGTTGCCTTGTCCACTGGGAACTGCCTAACGGGACTAGGTTCATATGCCATGGACAAAAGATCGCGCTGAATCTGCGTTGCGTAAAGTGTGTATCGCTTAGCGAACATCGCGACGGTTATGTTATCTACACCAGCTCCTTGATCGACATCGCGCGCTCTATTCTTAACATGAGCAAAGGCTTCTTGAATATTCTCTGAGGAAGCTATCTGTTGTATCATAAAAAAATAAACGGAAGGCAGATCGTTCCGTAGGTTTGGGAGCGAGTGTGCGAGTCCGAATGAGTGAAAGGCCTTTTTCTTCTAAGCTGCTTCAGGGTCCCGCTGGGCCTTCACGAATGAGGTGAGCCACACGAGCGACCATCTTCACTCATCCTATCTCGCACACTCTATATACAGATGCAATCCTCACCACGCCCGGAAACCCTGATAATACATCTTATCAGTGTTCATCTGCCCGAGGGTTTGTGTCTCGGCCGGTTCTGTCGGGCGATGGTTTTGGCGCCCGTGCGGATAGGATCACCTCTAAAAAAAAACACCTCGCTCTGATGATAATAAAATCCTGAGATTTGTCAACCGCCGATTTTGGGGGTTTTGGAACATATCACATAACGATTAAAGCTAGTTGTAGCGATGTCCTAGGGTCTTCGGCCTTCATGACTCGAAAAACTCCTGTTTTCTCGTATTTTTTATCTGGTTTTTCAGTTCCAAAATATTTCTGCGATTATGCAGTCATGCGGCCAAAGCATTTTGTATCCAAAAACCTCTTAAGGCGACGAACACAAAGCTGTATATGGCTGTTAATCATGTATCATAGATTAAAACAAGTTATTATACCAGATTAGCTCGCTGTTACGAGCACTAACGCAAGATATCTTTCATGCCTTACAAGAAAAACAATCAAAAACAGGCGATTCCTAGGATTGTTGTTACGTTGGACCCGGAAATCCTGTAAAACGGCGTAAAATGGCGAAATGAGGTGTCCCAGCGCTGCTAAAAGCTTAGGGAGTATGTTTTTTCGATTTTGAGCCGTCGAGTGGCCAACTTATAAAAAGTTGCCCCACAATCTTCCTGTCGACCTTCATAAATATTACCCCGATATGACCGGGCATTTAGCCGAGCCGGGCCATGTGTACAGAGGGTGGCACGGAAGCGGCGCGTGAGGCTTGATAAAGTCGGCAGAAGGATGTTTAGTCCTCGCAGAACCAAATCTGACCTCAACGCGCACGCTACGCACCGACGCCGGCGCCGAATATTCGAGGCATCTGGGCCTAATATGACCACGACAGACCTTCTTGACGACAATCTCGTTATTCGACCAACCTCGACATATAAAATGAAAAGTCCATGACACACTAACAATGTTTATTAGACATTATGTCTAGTATTACTACCATATTCTGCCTTTTTCTTTAAATATTGTTAATAATCGATATAGTAATCATCATACATCATAGATTGTGGTTATTTTGGGGTCGTTTTTCAACCCGAAAATGGTGTCTCCCTCTCCTTGAAGGACGAAAAAAACATTTTTCGCTGAAAAATATATCATTTGATGTCGATCATGAAGCAAGATAATCCAGACGCTCTTGCTATACAAATGAACCTAAGTTCTGAGTTTATTTTGACGACGTTATATCTGTAATCATTGTTTATTTTAGTATCTTTCGAATCATTGGCTGATGATAGAAGCCGGAGCCGTCCGGCTCGCGGAACAGGACATTGCAGGCGTCGAACTAGGCCGGGAATATCTGCCAAAGAAGATCAGCATTGTGGCAGAAGATCACACCACAGTCCACCACGAAAAGATCATCGAAGCCGTTAAGTCTTTCCGAAACAAGGTGCGAGATGCGGCAACAACGATCCTGATGGGGCATGGTACGCCGAAGAAGAAAGAGGCGGCTTTTCTGAAGCAAGTGTTCGAACTCACGAGGCGTGCTCCTCCGTGGTCGATTCAGAGCTTCGGAAGCTTATAGATGATTCCCATATCAGCGGCTGAACGCAACGAGGGTAATCGTTCTATGTTTTTCCATTACCAATCTATCTGCCGTTGCTTCACGGGCGCCTTATCATCCGGGTGCTGTGGTTCGTACCACCAGAAGTTGATCGGGAAACTGGGATTCATGGTCTTCAACCCAGAATGGGTGTCAAGACTGACGTACATCTTTCGGTCTTTGCACATGCGATTGAAGTCCCGTATAATCCGGCACCGTTCCTTCTCCGCCCTGCTGAAGCTCATCTCACATTCATCCTCGTTGAACAATAGTGATGTCTGCGATCCCTGACTTGATTCCCATGTCTTGTATGTGTTGTAGTTCACCCGAGAAAACACGGCCAGCCCGGCGAATATATCAGAGACCTGTATTAAAGGCGTATCGTGCGAATGACAAGGAACTATGCGCTCCACATCAAACTCCCTGATGAAATCGAGACCCCAAACAATGGGTGTAAACAAGTCCGGCCTTTTTTCCGGCTGAAGGCCTACATGCTGAAGTATCCCGGTCAGATCATTCCAACGGATTCCAGAGTTATGGTCTGGGTATATTCTCCATATTGCATCGTTCGGCCATCGGTACTTCATCGTGGTTCGCAAGAGATGGTAGTACATCCGGTTCAGGTTCTCGGTATCGTCGCGGCCGATTATCATGTGACGGCTATCCTGAATGTCCCAGACTAGGATGTCGATCCGAAGGTTGCCACGATGTGCTTTTTCTACTATGCACTCAAGCAACCTAATGACGGCATTTCTGTCGCTGGCCCCATATATATTGCTGAACTTGAACTCACTCAACTTGCAGTCGCACAGGATGCCTGCGGCGGCGATGTTGCATGAGCTGAGTTGCCCCATCGGCAGCGTCACAAGCGCTATACTGCGGTATCGTCCGACGTTATGATGTGACTCGTCGGCAAAGGCGACATGCGTTGGTTTCTTGGAAGGATTGATTTGGATGGTTTCAGGAATATCTGTCATGTCTCTATTCACCGGAGCGGATCGGCAAGAGTTGTGTCGATTTCATTGAAGCTTATACAGGTCTGTCTTTGGCCACAGTCACGCCATTATCATCCTGAGCATCTTATTGATATATCAGTCCCGGTCATTCAAAAAATAACATGCTTCTTTAATGCCCTAAATAGAGCGGTTGACAGATTAAACCGGCGCGATGGCCTTTGACAGCAGCCGCTGGAGATATGCGCCGGAGCCGTCCGGCTCGCGGAACAGGACGTTGCAGGCGTCGAACTGGGCTGGGGACATGCCTCCGTCCCACCATCGGACCTGACCGTACGGCGTCACGCTTACTATAAACGAGTTCAGGGTGACGCGCGGGTCTCCGAGACGTCGCTCAAGGTCCTTCACCGTCTGGTAGAACTGAATCTTAGGGTCGGTGCGCCCCTGCAGGTTTCGCAGACCCTTCGGATCAATAAATGAAACATACTGCCGGTCGCCGACGAGCAACCACAGGATGAAATCCGGGTGGAAGTTGCCGGCCTCAAAGAAACCGATGCCGCGTCCTTTGCTCCGGTTTCTCAGCAGGTAAAGTTCCTTGTCTTGAAAAAACGCGGAGTTCCGGTCATATAACTGCCGCAAATCCATCACGAAATCCCGCTCACCTTCATTCAGCGCAACCGGCCTCACATCAATGAGGTCGCTCGTGCAATAGATGAGCGGTTCGTACAGGTGACGGCCAAAGAAGATCGCCCGGAAGCGGTCCAGCGCAACGTCCCGCAGGTTCCCGGCTTCAATGGCCTGCTTCAACTGACCTATCGTCTCCACGATGGACTGCTGCGATTCGTCTATGAGAATCCTGTACTCATCAAGAAAGTTTGGATCGTCCGGCGTCAACTCCGTGTATTCAAGGTTCGGCAGTTCAAACTCCGCCTTGCGATATTTGTAATACTTGTCGCAATACTTCTGCAGCAGGGCCACGGCGATCTCCTGCCACAGGCGCACACGGTCGAACCGGGTAAACTGCATTTCCTCCGGGGGTATGAGCAGCGTGTACCAGTCGGGCGTCGCCAGCAGGCGCACGACAGTTTCTCTCGTGAGGTTAAAGTTGAACCACGTCCGCTCGTTCTTGTACTGCTGTAGCGCGAAGTAGATGGCGTCAAAGTCCATGAACGCGAGATGCTCGCGTGAAAGCGTCGCCTGGTACTTCTCCGCAATATCTGCCTCCGCCCGGATGCCCCGGCTGCGCTCGGACTGAATCTTCGGATACCAGTCCAGCACAACGGGATACCGCTCCAACTGTTCGGGTGGCATGTCGAGTGTCGGATATGGCCTGTTCTTCTTGAAGTCGAGACCTTCCTTCAAACGCACGGTGCGTAGTTTCACTTCCCCGAGATTCTTCAGAACCGGCAGCACAATCTCGATGCGGTCCTCGTTCGACGGCAGGCCCTCGTCTTCGAGGTACTCCTTGAACTGGCGCATGTAATCGGCGCGGATGCCGAAAATGTTCAGCGTTTCGATGGTGCGTATGAACTCCGGCGCGCGCTCCTCCAGCAGGTAGCTGCTTCGTTTCAAGCAGAAGTTCTGCCCTTTGAGGCGGACGCCGCGCCCGAAAAGCTGGATGATCTCCGAGCCTTCCGACCGGCCCACGTTCATGAGTCCCATGGTACTGACGCGCCAACTGTTCCAGCCCTCGGTGAACTTTTTCGAGCCGATGAGCAGATTCACGGTCGTGTCGGCCTTGTCCAGTTCCCGGAAAAGCGAACCGGAGAACTCCCTGTCGGTCACCACCATCTGCGAAGGGTGATTTTCGCAAAGCCCGCACAGCTTCGACGCGTCTCCGACGTTTATCAGCCCGAATGGCTCGTTCGTGTCGCCTATCTTCAGCGCGATCTCGCCGTCCGCGCCTTTCAGATTCTCGACATGCAGCATGGCGGGCGCGGGCGCGTTGAACACGGTCTTGAGCACATCTTCGAAAATCTGCTCCGGCGTCTGGCCGGTGCGAATCAGATATGCAAACGCATTGGCGAAAACTTCGCGGCCCCGGCCGTCGAGCAATCCGGCGACGCCGGTCTTGAGCCTTTCGATCCGGCCCACGGCCTGTCTCGGGTCCTTCACAAACCCGGCGATAAAAAGCAGGATGTCCACCACGTCGGACACCTGCCTGCCGCCCTGGGTGCGCACGGCGTTGACCGTGCCGCCCACGAAAACCCACAGCGGATGCTCGATGAGAAATCGCCGGTACTCATTTTTTCTGTCGTGATACAGCCGTAGTTGCTGATAGAACATCAGCAGGCATGCGGTCAGGTACAACTGCCGCACATCCTCCTGCGTGTCGTCTTCAAGGTTCAGGATGTGATAGTCCTTGCCGTAGCCGTCCCGGTAGAAAAACTTGTACGAGTAATCGAACAGGATGCAGCGGGTGTACTCCTGTGTCAGGGCCGATTTGTTCGCCGCTTTCATGGCCTGGCCGAATGTGGCGGAGTACTCGAAAGAGAACCCGTTTTCGCACAGGCGGTTGCGCTTGTCCATCCATTCGATGCCGCTGGCGCCCCGGTGCCCCTCGTCCACTAGCACGAGATTGTTTCCCTCGAATGCGTCAATGGCCACGGTTTTCTCGCCCATGTCGTCGCGCAGTTTCGTGACTTCGATGATCTCCACGGAACGCCCGGCGAACAGGCCGCGTGACTCCTTGGAAAATATTTCCGCTTCCACGCCGGACAGCAGGAACTCGTCGAGGTGCTGTTTGGACAGCCCCTCGTTGGGTGTCAGCAGTATGACCCGGTTCAGGTCGCGCTCCATGCCTGCCTGCGCCATGTAGTGCAGATACTGTTTGATATTTACATGCATGATCAGCGTCTTGCCGCTGCCCGTGGCCATCCAGAACGCCAGCTTGTTCAATGAATCCGGCGGGAACGGCTCCACGCGGTCGGCTTCGAGCTTGTCCGCGTTGAATATTTCCACATAAGCGTTCAACTCGTTCAGCAGCCCCTCGGCGTCGCGGAAATAGCGGTCCAGATATATTTCCGTGAACAGCAGGGCAAGGTACTGGAAATATTTCATGTAAAGGCGGCGGCCGTCGTGGGTTCGCCGATCGGTGATAGCCTTCCAGTGCCGCACAATATTGCCGTCATAGCGCAGCAGGTCGTCCTTTGGCAGGCGGGGCCGGTCGAAAAGCTGGGCGGTGAGTTCGTGGTAAAACCGGGTCACGTTATCTTCGTCCCAGCCTTCGAGAGCCGGGTTCTTGAATGCGTCTGTTGCGATCTGGTCGAAACGCTCGACCTCGAACAGGCGCAGCATCCACTGGTTGAGCACCAGCTTCTGGTCGAACTTCAGCCGCGGCTCCGCGCGTCTTGCTCGTCTGGTAGTTGTTCTCGCCATGGCTGTGCCCTCACACGTCCTTTACATCGAACATCAGGCGGTGGAACTCTTCCTCGATGAGGCGGACCTTCCAGGTCTCGTCCTCGCGCCGCAGGTTTTCGAGGTTGTTGTCGCCGTTCACATAGATGATGTCGAACTCGTAATCGCGGGTGTTGTAGTTCTGCGCCTGAAAGAACGCGTCGAGGTCCTCGCTGGACTTTTCCCGCGTGTTGCGCCAGATCGCCAGAACCTTTTCTCCCGATGGATTCCGGCCCTGTATCACGCGGAAGCCCCGGATGTGGTCAATGTGCTCCACGCGCAGGCCGATGAGATAGTTGAAAGTCTCCACGAGGTCCACGGCCGCGGGCTTGCTCTCGCCCGCCGTGCCCGTGGAGATATTCATGGTGTAGTTGAAGGGATCGTCGAACTTCCCGATGTTCAGCAACGACGCGCTGCCGCCGCTTTCAACATCCAGCATGTAGCGAAGCGTATAGTCCTCGCGCAGAGCCGCATTGCCGTCGAGCAGGCTCGTCTGCGCTTCCGTCCGTTTCAGTTCGAGGTTGTTTACCGCGTCCTCGTATGATTCCAGACGGATGTATTTGAAAGCTCCAGATTTCCCATCATGCAAAACCGTCTTCAATCGTCTCATGGTGATGGTGTCAAAATGAACTCCCATTTCTATCCCTATCCATTTTCTTCTCATTTTCTGAGCAACAGCTAAAGTTGTTCCACTCCCAGCGAAAAAGTCCATCACGATCTCACCACTTCGTGAACCAACCTTAAGAGATCGCTCAAGTAATGTCTCTGAGTTCTCAGTGGAAAACCCCCATGAACTGGAGTAACCCGATATGTCCATCCAGTTTGTATCTAATACTTTCTGGTCTGTCTCTTCGACGAGATACTGTGGTGTTGCTTCTTTCTTATTACATTTTGAGCAATGAGTCCACGTACCTTCATAATGTTCATTTCCACATGAGTTGCAACGCAATCTAATCCTTCTATCGAGAATCATCTTGTCCATGGTTGTTTGCGAGAACTTGAAATGTGCGTCATGTTTGTATGGAGTAAACACCTGTCCAAATATAGTTCTTTCGGGTGGGTTCCTATAACCAGCAGAATCATCGATACGACGCCAGTAGCTTTCGCGCTTCGACGAGAGTTTTAAAAACGGGTCAATAAGTGTGCCTTTTTCGGTCTTATAGTATAGAAAGAGTGAATCATTTGCCAATGGCATAGAAATCTTGCCTTGATTGGTTACATTTTTCCTTATCCTTTGAACGGACAACTCATATTGGAACTGATCGGTTCCGAATATCATATCACCAATCATTCTTACCAAATAGTTCCCATGGTCATCGCACCTTATATAAAAAACCCCATCATCTGCTAATAACATTTTACCTATCATTATTCTATCAAACAAAAACGAAGCCCATGTGGAATCCTTATAGTCTGTCTTGTAAAGAAAATCGGCGTTCTGCTGAAGGTTGAATGGAGGATCAATATATGTGCAACTTATGCTATCTTTGTATTTTTTTATCATGAGGTTTAATGCATGAAAGTTTTCACTATGTACTAACAATCCATCCATGGTACAATCAATAGACTCCATACTTGTCAGGATCTTGTCTTTGAACTCTTCATCAAAAAACTTCGTGTCAATGACGAGGTGTGGATTCGCCTTGAGGAACTCCGGTTTCAACTTCTTGGCATAGCCGGGGTTTACAAGGTCGCCCTTGATCTCATCAATCGCGAACAGGCGGGTCCACTCTTCGATTTGCGCGGCGTTCTTCACAATCTCTTGGTACAGGTCCTCGGGCACATGGTCGAGCGTGACGCAGTAGTTCGTCTCCACGACAAACTTCTTCTTGATCCAGAGCTTCTTCTGGAAGTTTTCAAGCTGGGCCAGCATGTCAATAATCTTGTGGGCGATGCGGCGGATGGCCCTGACCTTTGCAAGATACTGCTCGACGCGCGGGGCGGTCTCGCTCTCGATGTCGTCGAGGTGCATGATCTCGTTCTTGATA
>Ga0116149_1000566_pt1 | contig 48575 bp, 44 predicted proteins | sample AD_UKC057_MetaG_FD_89787 | JGI IMG/M metagenome (GOLD analysis project Ga0116149, IMG submission 89787) | Active sludge microbial communities of municipal wastewater-treating anaerobic digesters from USA - AD_UKC057_MetaG | ecosystem: Engineered > Bioreactor > Anaerobic > Digestate | place: USA...
CTGCCAATAGAATGTATGAATTTTCTTTTCATCGTAGGCATATTAAGAGGTGGCGGAGATACAAAATTTAATATGATTATAGAGACAGGTTCAGTTTGGTTTATTGGAGTTCCTCTTGCATTTTTATCTGCTGTAGTACTAAAGTGGCCTATATATTACTGTATTGCTCTTGTAAATCTTGAGGAAGTAGCTAAACTTATATTATGCTCAATACGTTTTAAGAGCAGGAAATGGATAAATGTCCTGGTGGACTGATGAGGTTATGGGTTATAAATTAATTGCAACAGATATGGATGGCACTTTGCTCAATGATGAAGGAAAACTTCCATACAATACATACCGTGCTGCTGCTTACCTTGAACAAAAAGGCATAAAACTTGTATTATGTACAGGAAGACCTCTTCTCGGAGTTGTTAAAATATATGATGATTTAAATCTTACATCTCCAGTTGTCGCAAATAATGGTGCTATGGTTTATCTAAGTAAAGATGGGCCTTTGATACATAATGAAACTATGAGTATAGATGATGCGCTACATGTCCTCAAACTCAATGAGTTATTCAATTGCACTGTCTGTATGTGGCATGATAACATCTTATATGTTTCTGAACTGAATAAATATGCATATGATTATGCAAGCATAACAGGCGTGTCTCCTCTTCTTCTGAAGCAGATAGACTTAACGAAATGCAAGAATGGACCTACAAAATTCGTGTTTACTGATACTTTGGAAAAAATTACAAGCATTAAAGAACAAGCAGCTACGCTCTCCCCTGCTTCAGTGACTGCTGTAACTACAAGGCCATACTTTTTAGAGTTCTTCAGTAGCAACATATCTAAGGCAACTGCCTTATCAATACTTTCAAAGGCTTTGAACATAGATAGAAAACAGATGATAGCAGTAGGAGATGGCTTTAATGATATTGATATGCTTGATTATGCAGGATTTGCAGTTGTTGCAGAAAACGGTCATGACGAAGTGAAAAAACATGCTGATATGGTTGCATGCTCTAATAACGAGGGTGTAATTGCTTATATTGTTGATAACATTATTAAAAAAGATAAGTAAGATAGTAATATAAAAATCGGCAAGTTAAAAAGATAACGGTAAAAACCGTTATCTTTTATAATAATTAAATATCAATTGATCTTTACAGCAGCTTGAAAGTCTTTATTTCATATGGTTTAATTGAAAATTTTAAAACATTGTCTTCTATTATTGCATCTGCGATATCATTTTCCATAAGATCGCATTCTATACCATGCAATACATCAAAACCCAGGTCAATTGTACATTCTGTACGCCTGTTGAAGCATTCATAAACTCTTAACACCAGATGTTCGCTATCTTCAGCTTTCTTCAATGTATCTACAATAACATTTTCGTTATTGCTTATCACAAAAGATTTGTAATTTGAAATTTCCCCTAAACCTCTTTCTATGTAATTTGCGTATGGTCTATAGTTTAGTTTATATGCCATATCTATAGTGTGTGCTTCCTTGAAATCACCTACATGCGGATATAATGAATAAGTAAACTCATGAAGTCCTCTGTCCGCATCCGGATAAGGTTCTATTGCTGATTTAAGTAATGTAAGCCTAATAATAGAACCTTTGATGTCATGCCCGTATTTGCAGTCATTTAAAATACTAACTCCGTAATCATCTTCAGACAGATCAGCCCATTTATGTGCGCACACTTCAAATCGTGCATAATCCCAGCTTGTATTCCAATGTGTAGGTCTTTTCACATTACCGAACTGTATATCATAAGTCGCTTCATTTGCGTGTACATCTACAGGAAAAGCTGCTTTTATAAGCAAATCATCATGATTGCAGTCTATGATAGTCTTAAAATCTATTCTTCTAGAATTCTTTTCCAGTGAAATATACTGGGTTATAGTACTTTCCATAAATTTACGGTCTACCTTTATACATTTTCTGACTAGACCATCTTCAACTAATGCTGAATATGACACATCATTAATGTCATATGGTTTTTCATTATAGTATATATTAATATCCCATGCCTGATATTTTATTGGTTTATCTTCATATGCTGTTATCTTATTTGCGCTTTGGCCTTCCATTATGACTTCTCTTTTAGCATCCTTATCATATATCGATGATATATTCATATTTTCATCAAAAACAACCTTTAGATGCTCATTTTCCATCATATTATTTGATGCAATAAATGATTTATCTTTCAATTCATATTTTTCTTGTGAAAGTTTGAATATCGTATAACCCATCGGACACAGTTTGCCTTCAAAAATGAAATACTGCTTATTGTCTTCTATTATCGTCTGTCCTGGAATAATATTCCCATTTGAATCATATGCGCTGTTAAATAATTTGTCTGTTCTGAGCTTTACTATATCAACACGTTTGAAAGCAAGCTGATTAAAAACCACACACAGGTCTTCCCCTTTGACTGTCCTTGAAAACGCATGTAGGGAATTTGACAAAAGTTCTTTCCCATCTTTCATTATTCTGGCATAATCTATATCAGAATCATCATATACTTCCTTGATTGAAGATCCCGGGATTATGTCATGGAACTGATTAAGAAGAATTGTTTCCCATGTATCATATATTCTTTTCTTATCATATACATCTAATCCTAATCTATCAGCCAAAGAACAGAAAACTTCTGTATCACGCATAAGTATTTCTGATTTTCTATTATTTTTCTTATTTTTCGCAATTGATGTATATGTTCCTCGGTGCAGTTCCAGATATAACTCACCTACCCATTTTGGAAGTCTTTTATCATCTTTGACATTATCATATAACCTGTCAAAATATTCTATTACAGTGATATTCTCAAGCTTAGGCATTCCTTTTATTCCTCTAGCAAACCTTATAGCTTGTTCAAGATGATCTCTGCTTGGACCGCCTCCACCATCTCCAAGCCCATATGTCATTAAAGGTTCCTTTGATATTCCCTTATCGCGGTAATTCTTCCAGGTACCCATAATGTTTTCTGCATCAACCCATGCATTGTAATTTACTCTTGGCTTACCTTTATCGTCTGGACCTCTTCCTCCGACTATGAAATTAGTGAATATTTCCGATCCGTCTATGCCCTGCCACATAAAAGTGTTGTACGGGATTACATTATATTCATTCCAAGATATTTTAGATGTTGAAAAATAATCAATTCCTGATTTTTTCAGAATCTGAGGTAGCGCTGCACTATATCCAAAAACATCAGGAAGCCATAATATTCTAGAATCTTTATTAAACATATTTTTAAAATATCTCTTCCCATGCATTATTTGTCTGATAAAAGATTCACCACTTACAAGATTGCAATCGGATTCCAACCACATTGCGCCTTCTGGCTCCCACTGTTTGTTCTGTACTGCAAGTTTTATCTTATCTATTAGTTCAGGATAATCCTCTTCAAGATATTTATAAAGCTGAGGCTGGCTTACTATGAATTTATAGTCTTTGTAATCTTGCATATTTTTTAGCTGAGTAGTAAATGTCCTTACGGTCTTCTGCCTTGTTTCTTTTAAAGGCCATCTCCATGCTACATCAATGTGAGAATGTCCTACAGCAGCAACTGTTACTTTCGAAGTATCATCATCACAATAATTATTATAGTATTCCTCTAAAAGGTATGCATCTGCTTTTTTTACTGTATCATAATACTCATCAGAATAAGGCTTCCTTAGGTCAACCATATTTATTGCATTTATCAAGTATTTCAGAGTATCTTTTCTTATCGCTTCGCTTTCGATATATTGTACTGACTCTGCAGGACACAATACATCATAATACAAATCTTCTGTTGGAAAGTCTAAAGAACAGGTTTTTAAGGTGAGTTGTACAGGTCCTTTTTTCATGCCGGAAAATTCAAAGATAAAACAGTCATATTCATCATATGCTTTCGCACTATTAGTTATTATGCACTCATGATGGCCGTAATCAAAAGCTTGCAGTGGTTCGCCATTTACAAATAGAAGAAAATTCGGATTTCTATACTCATTCCATTCATAACCAAATCCAGTAATTGCCTTTAAAACAAAAGGTTTTTGATCATATACAGGGCTGACTTTGAGTTTAAACCTAAATATATGATATCTGTTTCCTTCAGTTTCATATATCATACCGCTTTCATAAGATTTCATCTTTGAAACATCAGTCTCTTTTAATACCTTGAGATTTATTTTGCCAGTCACTTCCATCATATGAATATTATTTACATCATTCATATGAGTAAACCTCATCTGTGACATATCATTAAGAAACTTTTTTACATGGCTTTGGTCCAGATACATAGCATCCTCCTATTGCTTTATATTTTCAAAATGGTTATAGCCGATTATATCTATAACTTCTGAAGACTCATTTAGAATCTTGTTGTCTTTATATGCTGTCATCATTTCCTCATAAAGTCCCTTTACATAAACTAGTTTCGTAGTATTCTCTTCAGCCTCTAGATATCCTAATTTTGCTTCAGGAACTTGTTCTATATCATAATATTGACTGATTGCATTTATAGTCTTAAGCTGCGGTATGGCAGCTTCTATAGGACAATAATTTACATCTTCACCTTTAATTGTCCTTATACAGTCAAATACCTTTTTCATCTCTACATCAAAAGGATTACCATATGATATTATTTTGTCGCCGATTTTGCCATATATGCATTTTTCCTTATTGAAATCTGCATATATTTCACCTTTCTCAAACTGGAAATTGAGAAGAGGCTCACATTTAGTATCTGTTGAATGGCTTGCATAATACAGTATTTCTACACCTTTTTGCGTAATTATCCTGGATACGCATGTATCATAATTCTCAATGTCATTTGCTCTGTATATATTTGCCTGGATAGTCTTAGGCCATGCGCTGCTTTTTAAACTATCTCCTAAAACAAAGAACATATTATGAATATAATGAGCTGTAGCATTATTTGCGACAGAATCCAGTATCCAGTATCCTGACTCGTTTTTTACCTTGCCTGCCCAACTGTTCCTCTTAAAATATCTCTGTGTTCTAGGCCATAACACTATATTCTTTAGTCTGACAGGTTGGCCATATATTCCATTGAGTATATCTTTTTTTAGATTTATGATTGCATCTGAATATGACCATTGATAACCTATTCCAACAAAAGCATTAGATGCATCTTCCGCTTGCTTCATAGCATACGCATCCTGTATAGTTCCTGCTACAGGTTTTTCGCACATGACAGCTGTATTCTTGCTTAAGCATAAGATTGTTTGGGGCATATGAAATTCTATAGGGCTGGAAATTACTGCGAGGTCTGCATGTTTCTGTTCAAAGAATTCTTCTAAAGTTACATATCTTTGAGCTCCCATTTCATGAAGTTTCTTAGAATAATCATTATCTTTTGGTCTTGGTGCTACATAACCTTCTATAGTGAAATCCAAATTGTCCGGATTTGCAAATAATCCGTTAAGCACTATTTCACCATATCCTCCGATACCAACAACTACAATTTTCATCATTCAACCTCCACAGCACTTTTTTGCGCTCTAATTACCATTCTTAAAGGATGAAGTTCCTCTTCTAGTGTTAATGGCATTGGCTTTTTATATAAAATTTCATCAATAAAGAAATCAAAATAATCAATTGATTTATGTTTTATCTCCACAGGACCATCATAATCTGGAGTTACTAGCCTAGTCTTTGTCAATCCATCAGTTATTTCGACAAAACCGTTTGTCCCCCATACTCTAAGATGCTCATTACCCCATGTCGGGAAATTATTCATATTAAGATAGTTAGACACTATACATCCTACAGCATTATTTTCTAGTGAAAACATCATACTAGCAGCCATTTTTAAATTTCCATCCTTAACAGGATTCCCATGTTTGGTTTCCATTGCATAAATCTCTTTCATTTTTAATCCTGTCGTATGTTCAACAAATCTTGCAGCATGTATGGCAATCCATCTTATAAGGCCACCGTCCGTAATGTCATCTTGAGGCCTGCCAGCTGAAGTCTTATATGGATATGATTTTTGTGCAAACACTTGTACAACCTCTCCTATCCTTCCTGACTTAATAATTTCAGTGACTGATATGAAGGGTTCATCAAATACTGAACCCGCCATTTCATGAAAAAGTTTACCTGTTTTTCTGGATACTTCCAGTATTTCATCCAAATCAGATTCAGTGTATGCACAAGGTTTTTCGCTGTATACATGCTTGCCTGAAAGCATTGCCTTTATTGCTAGGTTCTTCTGGTCTATTCTTTTTGGAGCGCATATTGAAACTACATCCACATTTTCTGCATTAATTAAAGAATCAAAATCCTCATAGAATATAACTTCCTCATTAATTAACTCTTTTGGCAGCTTGTCTTTGTCTATCATTGATATGGCAGTAACATAAGCCTTATCATGATTAACCATCTGATTATGTATCTGATGTCCGTTTATGCCATATAGTCCTACTCTTACCTTTTTCATATTGTATCAGGGCATTTCAGCCCTATCTCCTTTCATGGGCTTATCATGTGCTATGTTACTCTATTTTAACTCTCATTTCAACATCAAATCCCGCTGTTAAGAATATCTCTAAGCTCTTTAATCATATCCCTGTATCTAGCAGCATTCTCATATTCCTGGAGTTTTGCATATCTTTTCATCTGTCTTTCATAAAAATCAATAAGTCGTATAATTTCAACCTCTGTTTTTGGTAACTCCTTTGCTTTTGAATATCTTGAGTCCTGTTTCTCCATAACCTTGAAGCTTATGTTATCTCTTATTTCCTTTACTATGCTAGATGGAGTTATATTGTTTTTTTGATTATACTCCTTTTGTATAGCTCTTCTTCTGTCTGTTTCATTTATAGCCGCTTTCATACTGTCAGTAACTGTATCAGCATACATTATTACTCTGCCTGCGACATTCCTTGCAGCTCTTCCTGCAGTCTGAATTAAAGAACGTGCACATCTTAAAAAACCTTCTTTATCTGCATCTAAAATAGCAACCAATTCCACTTCAGGAAGGTCAATCCCCTCACGAAGAAGATTAATCCCTATCAGAACATCAAAAGTACCGTCTCTTAATTGTTTCAATATCTGTATTCTTTCTAGCGTTTCAATATCCGAGTGAAGATATTGTACTTTCACATCAAGACTTGTGTAGTATTCGGTCAGTTTTTCAGCCATTCTTTTAGTAAGAGTAGTAACAAGCACGCGATTTTTTCTAGATATTGTATCCTGAATCTCAGATAACAAATCATCAATCTGGCCCTTAACAGGACGTATCTCAATTTTAGGGTCCATTAATCCTGTTGGTCTTATAATTTGTTCAGCTACCTGTTGAGATACTTGTATCTCATAATCTCCAGGGGTTGCTGATACATATATACATTGGTTCTGCTTTTTTTTAAATTCTTCAAAAGTCAGCGGTCGGTTATCATATGCTGATGGTAACCTAAATCCGTATTCAATAAGGTTTTTCTTTCTCGACTTGTCTCCTTTGTGCATACCACCTATCTGCGGAACTGTAACATGGGATTCATCTATGAACATTAAAAAATCTTCTGGGTAAAAAGACAATAAGGTTGCCGGAGGTTGTCCGGCTTTTCTTCCGTCAATATGTCTAGAGTAATTTTCTATACCGGAACAAAAACCGATATTTTTTATCATCTCTAAATCATAATTTGTTCTCTGTTTAAGTCTATATGCTTCAACTATCTTTCCTTCTTTTTCAAAAAAACTCACTCTTTCTTCCAGCTCATCCTGAATATCTTCTAATGCTTTCTTAAGTTTGGTATCCTTTGATACAAAATGGCTTGCAGGGAAAATCGCCAGATGATTAACATTACCAGTCAGTTCTCCTGTCAAAGGATCAAACTGAGTTATTCTTTCAATTTCATCACCGAAGAAACTAATCCGATATGCGCTGTTAGCACTATTTGAAGGAGCAACTTCAAGCGAGTCGCCTTTTGCACGGAAAGTTCCTCTTTTGAAGTCTATCTCGTTTCTAGAATACTGTATTTCCACTAATTTCTTAATTACTTCATCCCTATCTTTAATCATGCCAACACCTAAATAAAGCATAAGATCCTTATAGTCTGCAGGATCACCAAGTCCATATATACAGGAAACAGAAGCTACTATAATTACATCTCTTCTTTGCAGAAGAGCTGACGTAGCGGCATGGCGCAGCTGATCTATTTCATCATTTATAGATAAATCTTTTTCAATATATGTATCAGTAGAAGGTATATATGCTTCTGGCTGGAAATAATCATAATATGAAACGAAATATTCCACGCTATTTTCAGGAAAAAATTCTTTGAATTCTGAGCATAACTGTGCTGCGAGGGTTTTATTATGAGCTATTACAAGAGTTGGCTTCTGAACTTTCTCGATTATATTGGCCATAGTAAAAGTCTTGCCAGAGCCTGTAACTCCTAAAAGAGTCTGATGTTTCTGGCCTTCAATTACACCTTTTGCTAAAGCTTCAATCGCTTGAGGCTGGTCTCCTGTAGGTCTGTATTCTGATTTTAAAACAAACTTTTCCGATTTACTTGAGTTGTCCATATATATATTTTAACATAATCAATATGTATACAGTATGTTTTTAACTAATATGCTGTATAATATATAGTAAAGTTTGTGTTACTATGAGGAGATTTATGGATAATAAGAAAAAACCAATGTATTGGATATTTATTAAAAGTTTCACTGACATGCATGCTTACAAGAATTTTGCCTCTAAAAATTTTTTGAGATCTTTTTTATACATATTATTACTGACATTTCTAATTTCAGCAATATTTTCATTAATTTATATTGCATCAGTTGATGCGTATGCTTCAGAGCTTATTGATGAGTTGAAACAGAATACAGAAGAATTTTCCATTAAAGATGCAAAACTTGTAATAGAATCCGATCAGCCTATTATTCTTGCAGAAACTTCAAATAAAGGAACACTTATCATTATTGATAAGGAATATACAGGTTCTGTAACGAAATATGAGGAATATGAGACAGTTGTAGTATTAGGAAAAGAAAATGTATATCTTTCCAACTCGGCCATCAGATACCTTGTTAGTTATGAATCCATTTTAGGCAATAAACAAGAGATTACATCTGAAATGCTTATCGAGACAATTTCCAATGCAAAATCCTTCCTATATGTCTTACTATTCGTTTCTTTGTTTATATTCTTACTTGTTAATTATTTAATGTATACACTTTTAATTTCCTTAATTGTTAACATATTAAGGAGGATCAGAAAGAAGACTGCTAATTTAGGCTTGTCTTTACAGCTTTCAGCATATGCTCTCACTCTTCCTGTAATAATATATGTTATTTGGATGTCAACAACTTTGAATATAATTTTAGGTGATTCACTAATTTTCCTTCTTGCACTTATAATAGCATATAAAGGAATTGATTCTTTTTACAGGGATATGGAAAAAGATTTGAAGAATCCTGACGAAAAAGCATGATTTTCATTGACAAACACTTATGAAAACTATAAAATACAAAAGAATTGATTTACCTTATGACAGAAGGGTGGTGAAAACAGATGGCGGAAGTAAGGCTTAAAGAAAACGAAACTCTTGAAAGCGCATTAAAGCGTTTTAAAAGGCAATGCGCCAAAGCAGGTGTTTTAGCCGAGGTTAGAAAAAGAGAACACTACGAAAAACCCAGCGTCAAAAGGAAGAAAAAATCCGAAGCTGCAAGGAAGAGAAAGAAAAGATAATAAATAAACTTAATGGGAGCATAAAGCTCCCATTTTTCTACTACGCTGAAGTAATACTTACTATATCTGTTCAAAGCATACTTTACAAGTATTTATATTAATCTTTCCGCCATGTCCTGACCGCCAAGTACGTGTATATGAATATGTCTTACTGTTTGATGCGCATCTTTACCAGTATTATTTATTATCCTAACTCCGCTTTTTGATATTCCTAAGATATCACTTACCTTCTTTGCAGCATAAAACATTCTTCCTATTATTTCACAATTATCCTCATCTATATCATTTATATCTGACAAGCTATGCTGTTTTGGGATTATTAATGCATGATGTTTTGCCTGAGGATTAAGGTCTAGGAAAGCATATACATATTCATCCTCATAAATTTTAGTGCTGGGTATCTCCTTATTTGCAATTTTACAAAAAATACAGTCATCCATTATCTATTGCCTCCTTAATTAACTCAACAGCTTTATTAAGAGCATCATATGCTTTATCAGAATCTTTTCCTCCTGCTTGAGCCATATCTGTCCTGCCTCCGCCTGAACCGCCGATGAGGACGGCTGCTTCTTTTACTATCAGATTAGCATTAATTCCTTTATCAACAGCATGCTTTGTTGCTGCGACAACCATTGATACTTTATCGTTTGTAGAGACAAATACCGCTACGCAGTCATCATATCTTTCACGAGCTTTATCAGATAAGCTTCGAAGAGCAGTCATATCAGCATTTTCAATCACTGATGCGATTATTTTAATACCTTTATATTGTTCAAAAGTGCCAAGTAAATCTTTAACCTCAGATGATGACAACTTATTTTTCAACTCTTCATTGTCTTTCCTTAACTCTTTAATCTGTAAAGATAAATTTTCTACCTTGCTGACAACATCATTACCTTTCAAAATTTTTGCTAGTTTATTGACTATGTCATCCTGTTTTTGCATATAATCATAAGTATTAGTTCCAGTGAGCGCTTCAATCCTTCTTACTCCAGATGCGACTGCATTTTCTGAAATTATCTTAAACATTCCTGCTTCTCCGGTTCTTGCAATATGAGTGCCTCCACATAATTCCATACTGTACGGATTTATCGATATAACACGGACTGTATTTGAATACTTTTCGCCAAATAGAGCTGTTGCTCCTTTTTTCCTTGCTGTATCTATATCCATTACTTCTTTAAAAACGTCAATATCCTCAAGAATAATACTATTAACTATATCCTGAACTTTTTTTATCTGGTCATCATCCATAGCTGAAAAATGAGTAAAGTCAAATCGCAGCTTGTGCTGGTCCACATAAGAACCTGCCTGATGCACATGATTTCCAAGCACTTCTCTTAAAGCGTACTGAAGCATATGAGTAGCAGTATGGTTACGTTCTGTAGATTTTCTTCTTTTTTCATCGACAATACAAGTAACAGAATCACCTGTATAAAACATGCCTTCTTCCATAAATCCAGAATGTATATAAACGCCTTCTTTATTTATACATCCTGTTACCTTCATTTTTGCATTCAAATTATATATATATCCTGCGTCAGACTGCTGACCGCCTCCTTCTGCATAAAACACTGTTTTATCAGTAACTATCTCCACGATTTCATCTTTTTGTATAACGGAAAAGATAATCGCTGGCGTTACAAGTTTTGTATAACCCAAAAATTCCGTTTTGGAAATATTCTTATACGTATTCTCCTCATTGTGCCAAGCAGATCCTTCATTGGCTTTCTTAGCATCTCTAGCAGTCTTTTTTTGATTTTTCATACACTCATCAAAACCATCTTTGTCAAGGGTAAATCCGCGTTCATAAGCAATCTCTCGCGTAAGGTCATATGGGAATCCGTATGTATCATGAAGCTTGAAAATATATTCTCCATCCAAAATATTTTTTTTCGCATTTTTAGCTTGTTCAAGATACTGGTTTAAAATAAACATACCGCTTTCGATTGTATTCATGAATTTTATTTCTTCACTTTGCACTATTTTATAAATGTATTCTTTCTTCTCTTCAAGCTCTGGATATGCGATTTTTGAGTTGTTTATAACTACGTCTGTCAGATCTGCAAGAAACAAATCCTCTTTTCCTAAAAGCCTCCCATGCCTTGATGCTCTTCTTAATAATCTTCTTAGTACATATCCTCTTCCTTCGTTTGAAGGAATTATACCATCAGAGATCATCATAACTGAGCTGCGGATATGATCGGTTATTACACGAATTGATATATCCTTTGTTTTATCAATTCCGTATATATATTCAGTTGAACTGCATACAGAATCCAATATTTGTTTAATAGTATCTGTCTCAAACAAGGAATCAACGCCCTGCACTACGCATGCAAGCCTTTCCAATCCCATTCCAGTATCGATATTCCTGTTTTTTAACGGTAAATATGTCCCATCCTCCTGTTTATCAAATTGAGTGAAGACATTATTCCATACCTCTACAAATCTGTCACAGTCACATCCTACCTTACAGTCTTTTGAACCACAACCTTTGTCTTTGCCTCTGTCATAATATATCTCAGAACTTGGACCACAGGGGCCAGTTCCGTGTTCCCAAAAATTATCTTCTTTACCAAGCCTTACTATGTGACTTTCATCCATTTTAATAAGGTTTTTCCAGATATCATATGCTTCTTCATCTTCTTCATATACAGATGCATATAGAAGTTCCTTGTCCATTTTCAGCACATCAGTAAAGAACTCCCATGACCATTGTATTGCTTCTTTTTTGAAATAATCTCCAAAGGAAAAATTGCCAAGCATTTCAAAAAATGTACCATGTCGTGTTGTAATCCCAACACGGTCAATATCAAGAGTACGGATGCATTTTTGGCATGTAGTAATCCTCTTTGAAGGAGGTTTTAATGCTCCTGTAAAATAAGGTTTCAAAGGCGTCATCCCTGCATTTATAAGGAGTATGGAAGGATCATCTTGAGGAACAAGAGAAAAACTCTTCAATCTCAGATGGCCTTTACTCTCGAAGAACTTCAAATACTCTTCTCTTAGTGTGTTTAATGATAATTTTTCCATTCTTTTCACCTTATTCTTTGTTAATTGTATATAAAAAACTCCCATCCTGTAAAGGGACGAGAGTTATCACGCGGTACCACCCAATTTCTTTCCTAAGAAAGCTCTTAACCCTTTAACGCAGGAATACGTTCCGTTTTCCGGAAGGCTTCAAAGGGCAGCTTTCACAAATATCCTTGTAAGGGTTTTCACCATTCCCCTCTCTCTTTATCTAAAAATATATGTTACTTATCCTTCTTGTAACGCCATATTGAGTGTATTATATCATTAATTTGTCATATGTCAATACAAGCTACTACTCGTAATTATCGTAGTTCACGAACTCAATTATATCTGGAATATCCGGGTATGTATCAGAAAACACATATTCTGTGTCAATATTCGTGACAATCATTTCAACCGTATCTTTCCCGTCTACAGTACTTAACAAATATAATGGATATGAGTAATCTATAGAAAGGTAAATCTCAAATATAAGTTCTGAACTTTCATAATAATAACTGCTTTTTATATAAACTGCTTTTTTGGTATTATATTCAGTTTCATATGCTTTAATTACATCCCCTATGTCATCAAGCGTTCTAAAATGATAATCAATTCCTTTTTTTATTTCATCATCCGTCAAGGAAAGCTCCATACCATATGTTTTTTCTTCAACTGTAAGGTTTTCACCTTCAAAATACTGATATGCTTTATTTGATGAGTAATTATATATGCTAATTACTTTTATTCCATCCGCTAAAGCGGTTTTTGTCATAACAATATTATTATGTTTGCATAGAATCATTTCAGAAGCTGAGCCTTGTATATTCATTTCAATCTCGATATATATACTGTCAGGAACTCTTTGAATAATAGAGTCGACTAGCTCCTGGTCTTTTAAAGAACTGTCATATATGAGATAAGGCTGCTTCTCATTATTACATGAGGAAAGCAGAAATAACGATATAGCAACTATATATATGAAGATAAGTTTCTTTTTCACCTATTCAGTTTTTTTCTCTATTTCTGGCATGAATTTGTTAAACATTGAAGGAAGATGCAAGAATGATTTAGCTGTCTCGTAAATATAAGTATCATAAGCACCAGATTCCTTTTTCATGTATTCTGCCCATTCCATAAGACTTGTGTAAACAGTTTTACAGGATTCATCCAATTTTTCTCTGTTGACAAGATATTTCTTTTTATTTGTATTTTTTTGAGAAGATAACCTTAATAGTTTTTTTGTGCATATGAATGATATTATAGCTGAATATGTAGCCTGAGCTTCATTAATCAAGAGTGGATTGTCTAGTAATTGGGCATATTTTAAAGCTCTTTGGGCATCATTAGCCATTTGATTTGCACGTGATAGTTTTTTAAGTTTTTTAAAATCCACTTCTTCTTCATTTATACACTGCACAAAGTTGCTTCTTTGCAAAGACCAGGATGCAAATGTCAGATAATATAGCATGTTTTCGAATTTATCAAAATCCAGACCTTCTCTATATGAATATGCTTTTATGAAATCAATGGTATTTCTGCCTTTCGGGTTCCATAACCACTCTGCAAATGCAGCTATATTAAATTTTAAAAATGAACAAGCATATGGTGTATAACCCATAACCTTATGAGCTCTTATCCTGTCGAATTCCGCACATCTAAACTGAATAAATTCAGGAGCAGTCCACAAGAAGAATGTTTTAATATCAAATGCTATCATAGGATAAATCCCAAATCTGCCATTATTTTTAGTAAACATATTAATAGCAGAATCAGTTATTTCTCTAACATCAGTATTATATGTCTTTGTCTTATCACAGTATGAAATTGAAAAGTTTTTCGGTATATTAAGGTTAAATATCCTGTCAAAAGCTTTATCGCCTTTATAATTTGTTATTATTCCTGCTTCTAGCTGATCATCAGCAGCACTGTTTTCCTTAAAGGCTTCTATTATCCTTGTCGTCTCATAAAACAGTTCGTTTTCGTCCCACTGTTCGTTCATCCAAAAAAGCAAATTATTCTTACGTTCGTTTTTATATAGCTTTTCAAATATTTCCGCAGGATCTGCCCAATCAAAAACTGCACTAAATGGTGTAACCCCGTATCTGACGCAGTCTGCATATATTTCATTTTCCTTTTCTTTATTCTTTGTATTATAAACATAATCCAAAGCATTCAGCTTAAGTGTTGAGGTATGTTGCAGACATTTAACATAATCTCCCAAAAACATTCCCCTATATTCAATAGAAGGCCAGTCAGAAACTTCCATAATTGGTATTTCTATTTCCTTATCAGAAATCTGTATGATCGCCTGGTATAATGTAGAGCAGGCATAATAAAGACCGGTATCCGTATATGCCAATAAATCCAGACCGGAAAAATTCTTACCATTCATAACAGGTTTTATAATATATGCCTGTTTTATGTTTGCACATTTATCCAGTTCTTTACCTTCATAATATTCATCTATCTTTTTTAAAGTAATAATAAAATTTGGATTGATGTAACCTGATGAGCATAAAGAGTTCAGCATCTCATAACCAGTTGATATTATCGGTGTCATATCAACTTTTACTATGACCTTTGTCATGTTTCTAAAAAATGTATAGCTTCCTTTAGTCTTGATATTCTTTGGACATGGTATTATTCTATCTTTTACAGAAAATTTCATCTTACTCCCAGCTCTCCAAATATTTTTTTTGTTCATCTGACAGGATATCAATCCTTATACCCATAGATTTCAATTTCGCATCTGCTACAGCCTTATCAATACACGCTGGAACATTATATAATTTATTCTGAAGATTATCTTTATTTTTTAATATGTGCAATGCAGTAAGAAGCTGTAAAGAAAAACTCATATCCATAATCTCTGCAGCATGCCCATCTGCACATGCTAAATTTACAAGGCGTCCCTCTCCAAGAACATTTATGACATTGCCATTTGGCAGATGATATCCTGTAACTCCATTCCTTCTGATTTCCTGTTTTGTAGCGATCTTGCTAAGCTTTTTCATTGATATCTCGCAATCGAAATGGCCAGCATTACATAATATTGCATTGTTCTTCATTAAGTTGAAGTGTCTATCAGTAATGACATCGATATTTCCTGTAACTGTTATAAAAATATCTCCAATACTTGCTGCCTGTTCCATAGGCATAACTTCGAACCCGTCCATAGCAGCTTCTAAAGCTTTAATAGTGTCAACTTCAGTAATTATTACATTCGCTCCAAAGCCTTTTGCCTTTGAAGCAATACCTTTGCCACACCATCCATAACCTGCGATAACAATCTTTTTTCCAAATAGAGTAAGATTAGTTGCTCTCATAATACCCTCAAGCGAAGACTGTCCGGTTCCATATCTGTTATCAAACAGATGCTTGCAATCTGCATCATTAATTGCAAACATAGGATATTTTAATATCTTCTGAGTATCCATCGCTTTAAGCCGTACTATTCCCGTCGTTGTTTCTTCGCATCCTCCATAGACATCAGTCATAAGTTCTGGATGCTCTTTGTGCAAAGTATAAGCTAAATCAGCTCCATCATCAATAACAATATTAGGCTTATGTGACAATGCTCTGACAAGGTGCTGTTTATATGTCATGCTGTCCACTCCTCTATATGCGAAAACGGATATCCCCATATCAACTAGTGCAGCTGTTATTTCATCTTGAGTAGATAATGGATTACTTCCTGTCACTCTCACTGCTGCACCGAGATTATTCATTACAACAGCAAGATATGCAGTTTTTGCTTCCAGATGAAGCGCCATACTTATTTTTATTCCTTTTAAAGGTTGTTCTTTTATAAATTGTTTTTCTATAGAAGATAAAACAGGCATAAAGTCCTTTATCCACACAATCTTTTCTTTGCCAATATCCTTTAAGGAAATATCCTTAATCTCATATTCCATCTTACATCTCCTTGATAATCTGCTTTACATATTCTATAAAAGATTCATGTATCCGGTTTGCAGTTTCCATAACTTCTTCATGATTAAGTTTTTTATCCAAAATCCCTGCTGCCATATTAGTTATAACGGAAATACCGAGCACCCTTAAATTACAGTGAGCACAGGCAACAACTTCAGGTACTGTTGACATTCCTGCTGCGTCAGCTCCTAAAATCCTAGCTGCTCTTATCTCTGCAGGAGTCTCAAAATTAGGTCCTTTAAAAAACATATATACACCTTCTTTTACATCGAGCCCTATCCTTTTTGCAACATTTCTAGCCTTTTCAAGGTACTGCTTATCATACACCTTTGACATATCAAAGAATCTGTCTCCAATTACATCAATATTAGGACCTCTAAGAGCAGATGGAGCCAAAAAACCTATATGGTCATTAATAAGCATTATAGTACCTTCTTTAAATGAAGTATTTATACCTCCAGCAGCATTAGTAATAATAACTCCCTCAGCGCCTAAAAGTTTGAATGTACGAACTCCGATATGTATTTGTTCAGGTTCATAACCTTCATAGTAATGGAATCTTCCTGCCATGCATGCGACATATTTTCCGCTTAGATGTCCGAATATCAATTTTCCTGCATGTCCTGGAATTGTTGATACAGGATAATTTGGAATATCATGATAATCTATTTCTATCGCATCTTGTATATGTGAAGAGAGCAATCCTAAACCAGAACCCAGTATAATACCAATTACAGGTCTTTCTTTGATTTTCGATTTAATATATTCAACTGACTTCAGTAAGTTTTCGTAGTATTTATCCATATATCCTCCATGACATATTATATAAAAAAGTATATCATAAAGGATTTTATCTTTCTACTCTCAATATTGCATAGGAAGGATAATCTCTATTATGCTCCGATTTTTAAGAAAAGCTAAAAGCTGGTCTACAGGTTCAATAACTCTAAAATTAATAGAATAATTCGAACTTTCAGGATAGCTAAGAGAAGCTATTGATAAATTTTTTATCATAAATCCGATATCATTATCCATATCATATTCTATTTTCAACACTTTAAGAATTTTATTCATCCATTCTGATTCATACAAACTTATTGATTTATTATCAGGTATTATGAACAAATCAATATTATCAGACTCAGATAACATTGTTGAAGGACATCTGCTTTTATCAACCATCAGGCATACTATTCTCAAATCTTGATTGATTTTAGCATCAATAAACATCTGTTCTGTAAGTATTACACCTTTTGGCATGTCACTGATGCATACCTTGTTTTCATCGATAGTATATGATGATGTATATCCAAATACTTCTATTTTTCTTATATCCCCTTCTTTTATATGCTCTCCTTTAACAAAATCTCTATCAGAAACATATAGATATCCCTTATCTTTTTCGATCATAGCTTTAGAGATAAATATCTGTAAAAGAGTAAGCAAGACAGCAAATATAGCTGCTAATATGTAATATTTATATTTTTTCATTTCTCTCCTTTATTAACCTGTATCTGTCATATGCTATAATACAGCATCATCTTTTAACAGGGAACTCAACATGCTTATGGACTACCATTTGTCTTTGACCCAAAAAATTCAAAGTTGCGAATATATCTGCTGATATCATGAAATAGTCACTATAGTAACCGCATCTGCAAAAACTGTCTGTTTCATGTACAAAAACATCAATACCTTCACTATTTACATTTAGAGTATTAATACAAGCTTTTGATATCTCATCAGCAATCAAATATTTAAGCATATCATTATCTTCATCTAATGAAAGTAAGCCTGATGAAAATGAATCAATATTATTATTGCTTATTAAAGATATAACAGCCATCTCCACAGACTGTTCTATTTTATTAATCTGATGATAAAACATTGCTTTATTGACTATAGAGCAAAAAAGAGGAAGCAATATATAGATTATTATAAAAACACCTATAAGCAGTTCTGATATTCCTGTTCCCTTTTTCTTAATACCCATATCATCGAATCTTTCTTGCCATAATATTTTGACTAAAACACATTACATACTTCTGAAAATTTCTGCTGAAGATATCATTTATCATATTCATCTGATACGATGCTTGTATATTCAAACTAAACATACTTCCATATATGGCTGATTCAGGGGCCTGGACTACAACATTATCAAAGCCCCTTGAAATCAGATCCTGGACCACACTTATTTTATGCTCATAGGTTAATCCTGCATTCTGTTCAGCTAAATGCATATATCCTCTGCATATGTCTTGAAATTCCATATTTTTTGATATAATTGCAAGTACATCAACAAAATATGCAAAGACACAAAGCATTATGAGCAAAGTTATCATGCTTATTATAATTTTCTCAGCCATATTTTTGAACTAACTTCCGGTTTCAAGACCAAAGATAAATTGCAACTTTGTTCCAACCCATGTTTTTGTTGAATCGATAATGTCTGCTGCAATACCTCTTAAGCCAGGTATTACCACCGCTGCTGCGATTATCAGAACTGTCGCTATTCCGATTATTTCAGACACACCAAATCCTTTCTTGCTTTTTTGTTTCGTAATCATTATATCCTCCTATATAAATATATATTTGAGCCCCTGCACAAGCTCGTTCATAAGCGGCAAAGCTACCATGATTATTACGATAAGCATGAATACGCATACTGCCGCAAAGCAGCCTCTCTTAATTATGTCTGTTTTTCTTTGATGATAAGAAAAATACCTGTTAAACATCATTTCTTCCATTTTTTCCAAAAAATCTTCATTATCTATATATAAAAGATCCTCTTCAAGAATCATACAGAATCTTTTTGCATCTTCAGTTTTTATAGAACTTTTTATGACATTTGCATATGTTTTTCCATCAAGTGTTATAGAATATGCAGCGGATGCCTTAGTCAGTATCTTCTTTAAACTATTGTCCTCTGTTATTTTGTACATACTAATGATTACATCTTTAGGCTTAACCCCTGCCATTATTTGTGATATCAGATATCTGTATAATCTATAAGCATTTTTCTGAAAAAGGTCATTGATTTTCTTTTCCCACGCTTTTTTTATTAAAGATATCCATATAACACAAAGTATTAATATAATAGCAGCCTTCAAAATTCCAGATGTTATTACAGCTAGAATACATACAATGAAAAAGAACAGTACAATTGATCCGAACTCTTTTATCTTCTCAGTTGGTATGTTTAATTTCTTTGAAAGTTTATTTAAAAAAATATTAACTCTATTATCTGATTTGACATTTACAACTTTTTTCTCGTAGTTAAAAAGCTTCATACCTGATATATAAGATGCAAACAAGATACCGACTCCTATATTACCTAAATACATAACATTTCTAATAATCTGCATTTTAGTACCTCTTAATTACTTTAACAATAATAAAAATGCCAATAGAAAAAAGTCCCGCAAATACACCTAAAAGCATCATGCCTGCCTCTGTGTTTAAATAGTATTCACGAGACTGTCCTTTGTTCAATACTACCATACAGAAGGTAGACATTACCATAATAATTGCTGTATATACAGCATACTTATCAGATATCGTATTAATCTTCCTTTTAAAATTTTCCTCATCTATCTTAAAGAACTGATTTTCCAAACTTTTAAATATCTTGTAAAGATCCCCTCCTTTTTCATAGGCATATCGTATATTAATTAGGACATATCGAAGTTCTTCACTTAAAACTGTTTTCTCGCAAGCTATCAATGCTTCAGAAACGCTCATACCTTTTTCGAGTCTTATACATAAGTCATTTATGTAACCTCCTATTGGTTTGGATAATTTTGTATCGTTGCTTTTTTGAAGACAGTAGACTGCATCATTTCTAACTGCGCTCCATTTAGTAAGTACCATTAGTAAGGAAGTTATACCTTCTTTTTCTTAAGTAAAAACCGAACTTTTTGCCAAATCATAAATTAAATATGGTATTGAAGCCGGCATTAATGCAATTAAGTAACTTGTTATAAAATTTGATAATCTTTTATTTATTAATGATCCTATAATTATAAACAAGGCGAAACATATGCATAAAACAAATTTTCCTCGTTGTTTTTTAAATAAAAATCTGATATCATATCTTGTTTTTTTTAATTGAGATAAATATGCAATGACCATAAAAAAGCAAATATTTAAGAGAAGATATGTCATTTGCTGCTCCTTTGATATACTTTTTCATATACAACAGTATTTAACGGTATATCAGTACCTATTACGTTACTAATACTGAGAACTTTAAAATCTTCTAGAAAAACAATGCAATCCACACCTTCAGCAAATAAACCTAGTAGCATTTTTTCATCACTTATACCATTCGAGCCTTTTGCAAGCGCTATAAGTCTTTTTACACAGTCCTGCGGTTTATCCGCATGCATTGTTGTTAAGAATCTATGTCCTGAACAACAAGCATTTAAAAAAGCCATAGCTTCGTTTCCTACGATCTCTCCAACGCAATATGTGTCTAAGGACATAGTAAGCCCATCTTTTATAAGCATATCCAAATTAATTGGATTACCGCCTTCATTATATCTTTTAACTCTTTGTTCAATACAGTATTTCTTGTCAGGATAAATCTCAGCATCTGATTCTACTATAAGGACTCTTTCCATTTCAGGGAGTATATTTATCAGAGCACGCAGAAGAGTAGTCTTTCCAGAACCTCCTTTTCCACACATTATTATTGTTTTATTCTCTAATAAGGATTTTTCAAGAATCTCAACACATGCATCATCTAGCATACCCAAATCTTTCAGATTTTCCATTGTGAATGCGGATTTTCTATGTTTTCGTATTGAAATAGCTGGTCCTGATATGTTTCTTGGATATATTGAAATATTAATTCGAAGCTTATTCTGAATATCCGCAACTCTGCAATGGCTGTCATTCTCATTGAGGATACCTCCATTTCTCAAAGCAATCAGTTTGCAGTAAACATAAAAATCCGTTTCAGTACAGAAATTTATATCTGCAGGTTCTCTTATCCCATTCTTTGTAATGGAAAAACAGTCAAAACGTACTCCATCAATATCTGTAATATCATCATCTTCAATATATTCTTGAAGCTGTCCATAGCCAAACATAAAATCAAATATGCTCTTAATCATTTTCCTTTTTGATCCCATGGCAAAATATTGTTGTTTATCCAGTATATTAAGTATTCTGTTCTCTAAAAAACTCCTTTGCTTATCATCATAATATGCATTGACAACAATTTCAGGGGAAGCATTTAAAATTTCCTTTGTAACATCGGTTACAACTTTTGATAATGGATAACTACCTTTTACATATCTTCTGTTGTTTGAATCATCGTTGAAAGATGATAATCTTTTTAGTACTCCCATATCAAGACTTCCTCCTGATTTTTTCAGTAATGTTAAGTAAATCTTTGTAAAAATTTTTACTTTGACTATTAACTATACCAAGGTATTCACCATATAAGTTTTCTTTAATCCCAGCTGTAATAATGTCTTTGGCTTTAACTTTATAAATGAATGCATTAAATCTTTTATTATCTATGTCATGTCTTGAACAGAGATACTCGCTTATTTTATTAAACAGCCTTATATCATTCAAAGGATCTGTCATTATGTGTATTATCTGGTCAGCAATAGAATATGTATTTATAGTCAAAGAATCATATATGAAATCCGAACATCTTATAAATATCATATTAAAATCTTCTGCAAGTCTTGTTAAAAGATTATAAAATGAAGCAAATGTCACATTTTCATATCCTTCAATACGTATAACACTTGGTATTATATATACTTTAGTCCCAATCTTAGCTTTTTTTAATACTAAGGAATCGTCTTCTCCTTTGGAAACCATATCCATTAAAGTCTGGAGATCATAATTTAGAACATAACTATCAGCATTAAAAGACGGATGAAGCATATCGGCATCGATAACAAGGATGTCATCTGATATAGCCTTGCAATAAGTCTTGGCAAACTCAAATATAGCATCATGGCTTCCGTTTAATGCAAAAATTTTTGATACATGCTTTGAACCATCCGATGCTAAATTCCTGTACAGTCGTTCACACTCAGTTATGAGAATTCCGACATCATTAAAACGATTATTATAATTCACACTTGTGCTCCTAATAATTATCGAATCAGTACCATTGTTACTTTTTAAAGAATGACTAGGTTTTTTATAACTGCCGGTAAGCATGTAATTTAAAAGCATCCCTAATGAGTAAATATCTTGGTGCTTGCTTTTTTTAATGCCTATTATTACTTCTGGAGCTTGATATGGATTCCTTTTTTCATCCTTTGTTCCATAATCAGTTAAGTAGACTTCATCATTAGCTAAAACTACATTTTCATCATGAATATTCCCATGAATTACCTCAAAAGGTTTTATATCATGAAGAAATTTTACTGTATATAGAATCTTTATAAATATATCAAGAGCTTCATATGTATCAAGTACCCCTTTCTTGTCAACATAATTTTTTAGTGTTTCTCCTTCAATATACTCATGAACAATACAGAAACATCCGTTAACTTCAAAATAGTCAGTAATTTTTGGTATTCCTATGTGTTCTATCTTAGCAATGTCCTCAATGTCAAATCCTATTTCGTCCTTATCGTTTTTTTCACTTATTACTTTTTTGCATTTGTCTATTTCATCAAACACAAGATATTTCGATTCTTTTGGATTTATAAACAAAGGTTGTATAATCTTGTATCTTTCACTGTAAAACATAATTCCTCCTGAGAATAAATAGATATTATATTATTTACATTATTTGTCAATACACAATTATATATTTCTTTTTGTGATAGTCAAATATATTACTGAATCAGCCATACTTTCAATCAATGCATTTCTACATTCATTTAAGGTGGTACCTGTTGTATATATGTCATCAACAATAATTATTCTTCTACCCGCTGTATATCTATCATCTGCAAAAAATACTCCTTTGAGATTGACCAATCTCATTGAAGCATTTAAAGATGCCTGATTGCATGTTTGCTTTATTTTTCTTAAAGCTTCATGACATATTGGTATTCCTGTAGTTTTTGATATTTCCTTTGCAAGTATCATAGATTGATTGAATCCTCTTTTTTTTTGTGCTTTAAAATGCATAGGTACATAAGTTATCAAATCTGCAGTTAAATTTGTTTTCTTCAATATCTGTGCAATTTTCTTTCCGATTAGAACAAAAGAAGCAGGATGATGTGTATATTTAGCATATTTTATTATAGAAGATATAACATCGTTATACTCTACAAAGTAAATGTGGTTATCTATGATATGTGCATCAAACTTAAGGCTATTAATATCATCATATTTTTCATTTGGAAAAATAAATTGCATGAAATCACTCATGCTGACATTATATGTTATTTTTTAGTAAAAATAAAGACTGCATCTGCAGTCTTTCAGTTTATTTTTGATATTAAGAAAATTTATTTTAGCATGTCTCTTAAAATGTCTGCTTTGTCTGTTTTCTCCCATGGAAGATCAAGATCCGACCTTCCAAAATGGCCATATGCTGCAACCTGCTTGTAAATTGGATTTTTTAAACCAAGAGACTCTATAATCGAATGAGGACGAAGGTCAAATACTTGCATAACAGCTTTAGCGATAATTTCATCATCTATCAAAGCAGTGCCAAAAGTATCTACAACAACAGATACAGGTTTTGCCATACCTATCGCATAAGCAATTTGAATTTCACATCTCTTTGCGACTCCGCTTGCGACAATATTTTTTGCAGCATATCTTGCAGCATATGCTGCTGAACGATCGACTTTTGAAGGGTCCTTACCAGAAAAAGCACCTCCTCCATGCCGTCCCATGCCTCCATATGTGTCCACTATTATCTTTCTTCCAGTTAACCCGGAATCTCCCATTGGTCCGCCGATAACAAATCTTCCTGTAGGATTAATATAGATTTTTGTTTTGCTGTCTATCATTGCATTATCTACAGCAGGCAGAATAACTTCATCAGTCAAATATTCTCTTAATTCTTTCATAGTAATTTCATCACTATGCTGAGAGGATAATACAATTGTATCAATTCGCTTGGGGACATATCCGTCATACTCAATAGTGACCTGGCTTTTGCCGTCTGGTCTGAGATATTTATGATTGCTTTCTTTTCTGACTTTGGAGAGTCTTTTACAAAGATTATGAGCAGTTTGTATTGGATAAGGCATAAGTTCTTTTGTTTCATCACATGCAAATCCGAACATCATTCCCTGATCTCCTGCTCCTTGTTCTCCAGCAAGATCATAAGAACTGTTCACACCCATAGCAATGTCTGCTGATTGTTCATTAATTGAAGTAATCACTCCGCAAGTCTCTCCGTCAAAACCGAATTTCGCTCTTGTATAACCCACTGATAATGCTGTTTCTCTGGCAATTTTTGCTATGTCTACATAGCAATCAGTAGTTATTTCTCCCATAACATGAATTAATCCTGTTGTTACTGCAGTTTCACATGCGACTCTTGCCTGTCTGTCTTTTCTAAGTATCTCATCGAGAATAGCATCAGATATCTGGTCACACAGCTTGTCTGGATGTCCTTCTGTTACCGATTCAGATGTAAATATTTTTCTTAAACTCATATTATCTCCTTTTCCATAAAAAAGGCCTCTTGATGAGACCTTGTAATTACCTCATCTATTTGGAATTGGCACCTTTGCTTTGCAGGTTGCCGGGCGTCATAGAGCCAGTCTCTCAGCCACTCTTGATAAGTTATTATATTCAATTAGTAAATCTTTAAGCTATCAGCGCCTCTACTTCAAAAGGATTTTCGCCATTATAGATCCTTTCAAATTCATCCGCTTCTACCTTTTCATTTTTTAGAAGTGAACGGGCTAATATCTCTAAAGTATCTCTCTTTTCAGACAAAATCTGTTTTACTTTCTCATAAGACTCATCAATAATACGTTTAGTTTCCATATCAATCTTATTTGCTATTTCTTCCGAGTATCCCTTTACCTTTGAGTAATCTTTTCCGATAAATACTTCGTCATCCTCCTGAAAAACTATATTCGCAAGGCTTTCACTCATCCCATACTTAACTATCATATTTCTTGCAATCTTATTTGCTCTTTGAAGATCATTCGAAGCTCCTGTACTTATTTCTCCAATACAAATCTTTTCTGCTGCACGCCCTCCAAGCAAGGTTATAATTTCTTCTTGCAGTTGCTTTTTGGTATAGAAGTATTTATCTTCGTTAGCCATAGGCATAGTATATCCGCCTGCCTGACCGACAGGTATTATGGATACTCTTTGAACTTTTGAAGTGGATGAGACACTTCTCATTGCAATTGCATGACCTGATTCGTGGTATGCTGTAAGTTTCCTTTCACTGTCTGAAATAATTTTGCTTTTCTTTTCAGGACCCATTGCGACTTTATAAATGGATTCCCTTATTTCCTCCATGGAAATCTTTTCTTTGTTCTTTTTTGCTGCGAGTATAGCAGCTTCATTCATGAGGTTTTCGATATCAGCTCCAGTAAACATCGGGGTAATCTTTGATATCTCATGCAAATCAACATCAGTATCAAGTTTCTTGTTTCGTGTGTGAACTAAAAGAATCTCATATCTTCCTTTTGCATCTGGATAATTAACATATACGCGCCTATCAAATCTGCCAGGACGAAGCAGAGCAGGATCCAGTATATCAGGCCTGTTCGTTGCAGCAAGAATAATAATCCCTTGATCAATAGTAAAACCGTCCATCTCCACTAAAAGCTGATTAAGAGTCTGTTCTCTTTCATCATTGCCTCCTCCGAGACCTGCTCCTCTGTGACGGCCTACCGCATCTATTTCATCAATAAAAATTATGCAAGGAGCTTTTGCTTTTGCCTGAGTAAATAAATCCCTTACTCTTGACGCTCCTACACCAACAAACATTTCAACGAAATCTGAACCGCTTATACTGAAAAAAGGTACGCCTGCTTCACCAGCAACAGCTCTGGCAAGTAATGTTTTTCCTGTTCCTGGAGGTCCTACTATAAGCATACCTTTTGGTATTCTTGCACCTAGTTTCTTATATTTTTCCGGTTGTTTTAGAAAATCCACTACTTCCTCAAGTTCGGCTTTCTCTTCATCTGCTCCAGCTACATCAAGGAATGTGACCCTCCTGTCTTTATCACTATATTCCCTGGCTCTGCTTTTTCCAAAAGACATAGCGGAATTATTCGCTCCTGCTTGTTTGTTCATAAAAACAAAAAATATTATTACAACAACAGCAAGTATAATAAAAGAAGGAAGTAGTGAAAGCCACCATGATGTAGTTTCCGGTTTCCATGTGTAAGAAAGATCCGGATCTGTGAGTCTTGCTTGATTTAAAATATCTTCAATCTTATCAAGATTTTCAACATTAACATAAAAAATCTTGTTACCATCTTTTATAGGTTCCTTTAAGGTTACTGATAGAGTGCTTGTGCGAATAACAACTTCAGAAACATTCTGTTTTTCCAGCTGGTTTAAAAATTCTGAATATCCCAGTTCTTTTACAGAGTTCTGATTTGTGAAAAGTGAAATCAGTATCACCAGGATTATAAATGTTATTACATAGAAGCTAATATTTTTGTATTTTTTCAAAAGTCATCTCCTTATACCTGATAAAACATATTAGCATATGTGAATAAGTAATGCAACAAAGTTCACATAAACTTCATTTATGCTATTTATAGAGCTCTTCTTTCAAAACGCAAACATCTGCGAGATTTCTATATTTCTCATTGAAATCCATTCCATATCCTACCACAAATTTATCTGGTATCTCCATTCCAATATAATCAACTTGAACCTGTTTTTCACGTCTTGAAGGCTTATCAAGCATACAACATATCTTTACGCTGTTTGGTCCTCTTAATGCAAAGAATTCCTTTAAATACTTTAATGTGTGACCTGTATCTATAAGATCCTCTACAATTATTATATCCTTATCCCTTATTTCCATATCCAGATCCTGGAGTATTTTTACCTGGCCGCTTGACGATGTACCTTGACCATAACTTGATGCAGTTACAGTACCGAATTCCACAGGGATTGTTATCTTCCTTAAAAGATCGGATAAAAATATTAATCCGCCTTTCATTATCCCTACCAAAATTAATTTCTTGTCTTTGTAGTCTTCAGAAATTTTTTCTCCAAGTTGCGTACATATTTCATCAAGTCTTTCTTTTGGTATCATTATCTCGCTAACATCATCATACAGTGCACTCATATAAAAACTCCAATCTCAATGCTTTCTGGTTTTTTTTAGGCAGGAAATTTTTTCCGATTTCCATGTTCTCAATATACACTATCTCATTTTCAATCGCAAGAATAAAAAGCTTATCCCTTAAGTCACTATCTATTTTGTTATCAATAAAGTACTTTTTGAGTGTCTTTGTGCCATTTCCTTTATATGGGTAGATTAAATCCTTTTCCATCCTTTTGCGTATGACAAGGCCTTTTTTCACAGATTCATAATCTAGTATAACCCATCCCTCATTAAAAACCTCTCCTTTGTCATATTCACATCTTCCAGTTTTAATCAACAAATCTATTTCTTTTACATATGTAATTCCTTCTATATCTATATCAATGCAAAAATTCTTATCCTGTTTTTTTTCGACAAAAATTTTAATTCTGTCATTTTGCAGTAAAAGAACCTTTATACCATCTTTTAAATCAATTATTGATCCGCTCTGGCTATTTGCAATTAAATTCTTAACTATATCTATATGCTTCTTCTCTACATCCTTAAGTATGCCTTTGACATGAAGTATCGCTTTTCTAATTACTCCTGTGGCTATTACATCATCTAAAAATTTAAAATCATAAATATTAATAACAGCTGTGTTATTCTCAATGCTAACCCTTTTATTAAACTCAAGATCAATCTGTTTATCAATATATTTCTGAGCTTGTCTGACAAGATTAGACATCGAAACTAAATTGTTGGATATATTCTTTCCTGTTTTTTCGTTTATTGAAGGAAAAATATCATTTCTTATAAAATTTCTCATATAGTGACTGGAATAGTTGGTACTGTCAATAATATATTCAATATCATTTTTCTGATTAAAATCTATAATTTGTTTTTTGGAATAAGAAAGAAGAGGCCGATAATAATGAGAGGTGATTTTATCAATACCGCAAAGGCCTTGAAGACCTGTTCCTCTTATAATATTCATGAAAATAGTTTCAGCATTGTCATCCTTGTTATGACCAAGAAAAACACATCCATCTGAATATTTGTCAAATATCTCATACCTGAGTATTCTAGCAGCTTGTTCTATGGTTAACTTTTCAGATTGCGCATATTTTTTTACATCAACATTGAATAATAAAAAATTAATATTATTCTTTTCACAGAATTGTTTACAGAAATTTTCGTCTCTTACGCTCTCGTTTTGCCTTAAGTTATGATTTACATGAATAGCTGATAATCGTATTTTAATATCTTTTTCCATTTCTATCTGCTCTTTCTTTTTCATCAAAAGATACAACAGACATGTTGAATCCGGTCCTCCTGAAAATGCAACATACCAGTCTTTACCTATTATTAAATTGTCATCTATATCCAGCTTAATCATCATTCTTGCTTATAGCTGTCAAATTTCACAATCTGATCCTGCCATACAAGTTTAATCTTTCCTATAGAACCATTCCTATTTTTTGCTACAACCAAGTCAACAAGATGTGTACTTGCAGCTTTGTCAAATTGTGAAGGTCTGTATAAAAACATAACAATATCCGCATCCTGTTCTATAGCGCCTGATTCACGAAGATCACTTAGTTGAGGAACATGATCAGATCTCTGCTCAGAAGCTCTAGAAAGCTGAGATAATGCAACTACTGGTATTTTCATATCTTTTGCTAAAATCTTGAGTTGTCTAGAAATTTCAGTTACTTCCTGCTGTCTGTTTTCTTTTTTAACAGCGCTTCCAATTAATTGAAGATAATCAATGAATAATATATCTAGATTTTCAGCACTCCTAAACCTTCTGCATTTGGAGCGTATATCTGCTACAGTAATAGATGAAGTGTCATCAAGAAAAATCTTTGACTCATGAATAACACCTGCAGTGGCTGTGACTTTAGCCCATTCATTCTGGTCTGCTTCTCCTCTTTGCAATTTTGAATTTGATACTCTTGCTTCCGAAGCAATTATCCTGTCAGTTAGTTGTTCATTCGACATTTCAAGACTTAAGAAAAGCACATTTTTTCCTTTTCTTATTGCCATATTCTGAGCCATATTCATTGCTAATGTAGACTTTCCTACAGAAGGCCTTGCAGCAATAAGTACGAAATCTCCCGGTTGGAATCCCAGTATCAGATTATCAAGATCTGCAAATCCAGTTTCTATACGTTGTGGCATTTTCTTTGTCTTGCTAAGTTCACGAAAATAATTAAGCCTATGTACTATAAGATCGCTAATTTTCTTTACACCTTCCGTATCGGCTTGCTCGGAGAGGTCAAATAATTTCTGCTGAGCGTATTCTAAAAGTTCCTTCGCTTCTTTGGTATCGCTATATCCTTCTTCAAATACTTCTCCGCTGAGTCTGATAAGAGATCTTAATATATATTTATCAAAAATAATGGAAGCATAATACTCAGCAGATGATGCAGATACTATCTGTGATGCCAGTTTTGTCAGATATTCCATACCTCCTGATTTTGAAAATGTATTATCCTTCTTCATCTGCTCGGATACCGAAATAATATCTACCGGTATACCTCCCATAAAAACTGTTTGTAGAGCAGTGTATATATTTTGATTTTCTGCTGTATAAAACATGGAGGAATCAATCTTCTTTTGGACTGGTTCAAATGCAGAACTGTCCAAAAGTAGGCATCCTAACACATATTGTTCTGCTTCCTCATTATGAGGCATAATTCTGTTTGTCTTTACTGTCATTCTATGCTTTCTCCGTAATCAGTAATTCAATATTTATACTTACTTCTGGATGAACTTTTATTATTACTTTTGTTTTCCCGATATTTTTGACAGATTCTTCAAGCTGTATCTTTTTTTTGTCAACATCAACCTTGTATTTATTTAATATAGCATCTGCAATATCTTTACTTGTGATGGAGCCGAACAGTTTCCCGTTCTCACCTGCTCTGACTTCAATCTCTATTTGTTTTCCTTCAAGTTTGGATTTTAAAATATTAGCTTCTATAAGCTCCCTGTCTTTCTTTGAATTATCTGACTGTAATTTGTCATTCATAATATTAAGATTTTTAGCATTAGCTTCTATTGCAAGATTTTTTTTGAACAAGTAGTTCCTTGCATAACCATCACTTACATCAACAAGCTGATTCTTCTTACCTAAACTTTTAACATCTTGCGTGAGTATGACTTTCATATTTCCCTCCGAATCGGTGAATCTTCTAAAGTTATTATACTTCACAATAACACGTTTTTATAAAAAACATTTATTTGCGATGTTATAATCATATCATGAAAAAGCTTTTAACTGCAATATTAACTATAATACTTCTTTTTCCCTCATTAACAGCTGACTGTTCTACTAGCATATTAGATGAATCCATTTCACTTGCTTCTAATAAACTTATAATGGATACTGTTGAAATCAAGAAATGGAATGAACAAAATGAAAATATTTATATTAATACACCTATAAGCAAATTTACAATCGAATTTAAGATTAAGAGTTTAAGTATAATTCCATCAGCAAAGAGGTATTTAAAAGATTCATACGGATTCTTTCACGAAGCAGACATGGAGTATTTCAAACAGCTTAATGAGAATATAAATTACCAAGCTATAACTGATAAAGAAAATATAGTTTATGGATTTATAATTAAAAGAACTCCTCTTAAGACTTTTCCAAGCCATGATGAAGTATTTTCAAGCCCTTCATCGGTTCATGACAGATTTTTAGAGTCAACATTGTACCCATTCGAACCTGTTGCAATTATTCATGAAAGCAGAGATGGTGAATGGTTATTTGTCAAAATGTATAATTATGAAGGATGGGTACATAAAAGCAATGTAGCAGTCACATCATTAGAAATCCTGAAATTATATGAAAAAAACAACAATTTTATAGTCATAACAAACCCAAAAACATATATGGCATACACTAGCACTGAGTTGGATATGGGATGTGTGTTTCCGCTTGTCAAACAGCATGAAAAATACTTTACAGTTCTATGTCCAAAACAAAACTCAGATGGAAAACTATACTTTTCATTTGGATATGTTGCTTCTGAAGATGCGAACATCGGTTATCTTCAGTATAATATGAAAAATATTCTTATTCAAGCTGCAAAATTCATAGATGAACCCTATGGATGGGGTGGCATGAACGGATACAGGGACTGTTCAGCACTTGTTATGGATATATTCAGGTCTGTGGGTGTTAAACTTAAAAGGAATACTGACCAGCAGGAAACTATGAACCCGATTACACGGGATGTAAGAAATTTAAGCAAGCAAGAAAAAGAAAATATTCTCAGAGCACAACCACCTGGATCTCTAATCTTTATGGATGGTCATGTGATGCTATATCTTGGATGGATCGAGGAAAAAGGATATATTCTGCATGACATAACAATATACTATTCTGAAGGAGTATACGTAAGTGCCAATAAAGTCGCTATAACAGACATTTATATAAAAAACTCTGTAGGTTATGAGTATATTAACCTTTTTACATCATTTCTTTTTATATCAAAGTAACCAGATAAAGTATGCCATAAATGATAGGTTGATGAATTAGATATATCCATAAGGAAAGCGTACCGGTTTTTGCTAGAAAAGCACATCTTTTTTTTGCGAAAAATCTTTTTACTGGTTCTTTTTCAATATATTCGATTAGATAAAAACCTAAAAAGAAAAAAGTTATCCATGGTAGAAGCGGATAATAATCAGATGAAATAGTTATATTTTTAATTTTAAGGCCTAGAAGGTAAGAAAGCCCTCCATTCATAATATCATCTGGAATGTCAAACAATTTAAACCCTAAAAAACTAATTCTTCTTTCATATAGATTCCATGAAAGGATTGCAAGCAGGATATTTAAAATTACACCTGTAAATTTTGGTATTTTGCTTATGACTGGTTTTATAAGCTCAAGAAGAACAATAGCAAAGGCAAGAAGGTGAAGAATACCTGCATAAACAACATAATCAGGTATAACTATGCGTGTCACTAAGGTTAAAGCAATAGCAACACACATGAGCTTCAGTCCTCTTGAAATATTGTCTCTTGAGAATTTGGATACCATCCCAGATATCAATATGAACAGCATAGCTCCGATGTCTGATATTGAATTAACAAAATCAGATTCCACCCATGGCATATCAAAGCCAAAAATATGGTACATATCGAACAACGTATGAGATACTACTACTCCAAGTATCAAAAATCCCCGCAATTCATCTAAAAGATATAATCTTTCATCCGCATTCTTTTTCATATATGAATCATAATATATTTACAGACAAAATAAAAGACCGGTTAAAAAACCGGTCTTTGTATACTCAGAATTTATTACTTATTTTCTATTTCCCCTGTCGGTTCAGCATCTGATGTTTCTTCAACTGATTCAACATTTCTTACAGCCCATTTCTTCATACGGATTTTACTTCTTTCAATTGAAGTCTCGATTGTAAGCTCATCTTCTTTAACATTAACAATAGTTCCGACTATTCCGCCTATTGTACAGATTACATCACCGGTTTTCAGTTCAGAAAGCATTTGTTTGAGTTTTTTGTCCTTTTTCCTTTGTGGAATGAGTATTACTGCATACATTACTACAAAAACTACTACTATTAGTATCAATGATGTCCAGTTCGTGCCACCAGTTTCAGGTGCGGTTTCAGCCAGTATTAAGTTAAACATTTATATTATCCTCCGATTCTATTTCGAATATCCATACTTTTCGTAGAATTCATTCTTGAAATCTAAAAGTCTGTCTTCCTTTATAGATTGCCTTATTTTTGCCATTAAGTCAAGAAGAAATTTCAAATTATGCAAAGTTGCTAGATTTAATGCTAATATTTCATCATTTTTAAAAAGGTGCCGAATATATGCTTTTGTAAAATTTTTGCATGTGTAACAGTCGCATTCCTCATCTAATAAAGTAAAATCCTTTGCATACTTCGCATCCCTGATTATTATCCTTCCTTTATTTGTCATGACTGTCCCATTCCTTGCAATCCTTGTTGGAAGTACACAGTCAAACATGTCTATTCCTCTTATTGATCCCTCGATCAGATAATCAGGCGTACCGACACCCATCAGATATCTGGGTTTATCAAAAGGCATTAAAGGTGTTACTTCTTCAAGCATTTCATACATAAGATTAGAAGGCTCTCCAACACTTAACCCTCCTATTGCATATCCTGGTAGGTCAAAAGATGTTACCTGTTTAGTGCTTTTCCTCCTAAGATCCTTATACATTCCGCCTTGAATAATTCCGAACAAAGCTTGGTCAGAACTACGTTTATGTGCTTTTACACATCTTTCCAGCCACCTTGTCGTACGTGAAAGAGAATCATCAATATAGCTTTTTTCTGTTGGATAAGGTGCACATTCATCAAATGCCATTATTATATCTGCACCTAGATTATTTTCTATGGACATAACTTTTTCAGGCGTGAACAGATGCGATGAACCATCTATATGACTTCTGAAAACTACTCCTTCTTCAGTAATTTTTCTTAAAGTATTCAAGCTAAACACCTGGAACCCTCCGCTATCTGTCAATATGGAACGATCCCAGTTCATGAATTTATGTAATCCGCCTGCTTGAGCTATTAATTCATCTGAAGGCCGCAAGTACAAATGGTATGTGTTTGATAGGATTATATTTGCACCTATCTCTTTTAAATCTCTAGGCGTCATTCCTTTTACTGTTGCAGAAGTTCCAACAGGCATGAATACAGGGGTTTCAAAAGAGCCGTGGGGGGTATTTACAATGCCAAATCTTGCTCCCGACTGCTTGCATGTGTGAATATGCTGATATGTTACTGGATATTTACTCATTTATTATTCCTTTTAAAATTTCATTATTCATTTATAAACATAGCGTCTCCAAATGAGAAGAACCTATATCGTTTGTTTATAGCTTCTTTGTATGCCTTAAGCACATTATCTTTCCCTGCTAAAGCGCACACAAGCATTATTAATGTTGATTCAGGAAGATGAAAGTTAGTAATCAAGCGGTCTACAACCTTAAACTTGTACCCTGGGTATATGAATATATCTGTTTGTCCCTGCTTTTCATATAAAATCCCATTATCATCAGATGCGCCTTCAAGCACCCTTAAACTGGTTGTTCCACAAGCTATTATCTTTCTTCCTTCTATTTTTGCTTTATTTATAGTATCTGCTGCTTGTTTGCTAATTTCATAATACTCTGAATGCATTACATGATCTTCAATATTGTCTGTTTTTACAGGTCTGAATGTGCCAATTCCGACATGCAGAGTCACTTTTACGATTTCAATTCCTTTTTCTCTAAGTTCATTTAATAGATCTTCTGTAAAATGCAATCCAGCAGTAGGTGCTGCTGATGATCCGCTGCTTTTAGCATATACTGTCTGATAACGGCTGTTATCATCAAGTTTCTCTGTTATATATGGCGGTAAAGGTACAAGACCTGCCTTATCTAAAATTTCTTCAAAAACACCGCTAAATTCAAAGCGTACTATCCTATTTCCGAAATCTACAATATCCAGAACTGTCGCCTTTAGGATACCATCTCCAAAAACAAAATGTTTACCGGGCAAAGCCTTTTTACCAGGACGTGTCAGTACCTCCCAGTCAGTATCAGATATTCGTTTTAGAAGAAGAAATTCAATTTTTCCTGTAGAATCCTCTACATGACCTAAAAGACGTGCAGGAATTACTTTTGTCTCATTAAGCACAAGACAGTCACCTTTATTGAATAGATTAATGATATCTGAAAACTTCTTATGTTCGATAACCCCATTATACTTATTCAAAACAAGCAATCTGGATGAATCTCTTTTCTTTAAAGGATGCTGTGCAATCAATTCCTGAGGAAGATCATAATAAAATTCACTCTTCTTCATGCTACCTCAGTGTCACCGATTCAAGTTTCACTCCTGTGTAGAAGTATTTAATTATCTGCTCGTAAGTATATCCTGCATCTGCCATATTTATAGCTCCCCACTGAGCCATTCCTACACCATGCCCTGATCCTCTTCCTGATACAGTTATTTTGTCATTACTTTCCTCTGTAACTAATGAAATAGTTACTATACCTGAATTAGTCTTCACTCCTATACTTTTTGAAGTAATTAGTGATGTATTATATATACCGCGGATACTTGCATAATCCAAAGCCTGTGTGGTAGCAGTACCTGAAGCATTCGCTACTTTTACAGTAGACTGCCCTCCTAACACAAACATCTGGCTTGGCAGAAAGTCAGGAAAAGCACTGCGTACATTAGACTTCAAAAATGTTACCGAACCAGTAGACCCATTTACAGTCATGGAAAGGACTCTTCCCGTATGAGAGCTGGAATCTATTGTTATTTTAATTACATTGCCTATTCTGTGTCCCATTTTATACATATAGTCTGTCATCTGAGCTGTAGTGTATGAGTAACTCCATGTCCTGTTTATATCATAAGCATCAACTACCGCCTTAAGATATGGAACTGATGATACCCATACATTCTCAGAATTTTCCGTATACCCTCCTGAAGAACTGAAATAGTATGGTGTGACTACTTTACCTGCATATGTCACTACCTGGCCATATGTCTCATTTGTTGCTTGATTTGTACGGTTTGTCTCGGCATTATATCCTCCGTAAACCTGACAACATGTTGTCGCGCATACATCAAACCCATACTCCTGGTGCTTGTTCTGACATAAAGCATATGTTCTTGCAACAACAGCTTGAGCTTTTAAAGATTCCAATGGAGAATTGCTACCTATTTCCAGTGCAACAACCCCATAAACATAATATTCAAGAATCAGGTTGTTCAGTACGCTTAGCTCATTTGATTTAAAGATAGTAAATTCAAGATTTCCTCTGTAAGGCTTCCCTTCAATATACATATATGAGCTGTTGCTGGTAGTTATAGTTTTTGCAATAACTGGTGCAGAAGGATTATCACATGCGAATAAGATACGACTTGAAGCTTTATCTCTAACAAGTATCCTGGCACTGGATGGATATGCTATAGTAGAGTAACTTCCAGGGTATTTTGCTGCTACAGATGCAATGGCATTCATAGCTGAATCAGAAGAAGCATAGCTTCCCAGCCATACTTGCCAAAATCCTGTTGCAGCATATACTGGAAAAGAGGTCGCACCTGCTAATGACATATTATTGGAAACATCAAGAGCTTCTTTATAAGTAGTAAAATTGTCATCACGTACAATATGATATGAATACTCAGAAGTATCTTTAGCTACTACTAGTATATTCTGCGATGAAGCAAAATCAATTTCCTGGTTATTTATATTAATAGTCATATTTAATCCAAATGGGCTGGATATCGTGTATGCGCTTTTTGCTGTGTTTCCGAAATAGAGCCCAACTTGAAGATATAAAGGAGCATATATGACTGCGTTAGCTACATTAACACAGGAAAAACATATGAGGCTTATTATTGCCAGTACTGTTGAAATCCTTTGTCTTTTTTTTCTATTCATGAGATATCCTTTCAATATAAATCGACCATATCATTAGTATTTATCTTTATTATAATAAAACCATCGTTAAATACAAGCAAAACATAATTAATAATATTACATCTTGTTAAATCGTTTTACTCCTTTTGTAGCAATATACTGCCATAAAACAAGAGTAATAAGGGTATATATCCCTGTCAATACAAGAACATACAATGATGTACTGGATAAAACCAATGAGGAACCTAGTATCATAGGTATTAATACCAAAAACATTCCTGCAAACACTGCGACCCCGACTGATGCTGATTGCTTTACAACTTCTGTTGGCGATTTGAATTCTAATTTAGGCAATAGAATATTAATGAATAATCCTAGTATTGAAGATAAAAATCCTGCAGATATAGTAAAAGCTAAGAGTATAAGCCATTGGATGAAAGTTAATCCTAATCCTATGTAAACGAGCACTGAGCATACTACACCAAGAGGCAGCGTGACAATCAATCCTAACCCTATTTTCCCTTTAAATATCATTTTTGGATGAATCGGCATGGATTTAAGTATCCAAAGATTCTTGCCTTCCAGTGAAATTGATGCTGCAGTAGGAGTACTTAGCATTATGCAGTATCCGAATACCATTACCGCAGCCATTAGCTTCATATCACCTGCATTTGTCGCAAGCTGTCCAAACTCTGCAAAAAATGCTTCAATATCAAAATCAATAACTAAAATAGCGATGCTTGCAGCAAACAAAAGTACCATTCCAAAAAAAGTATTTACTATATATATGACGCAATGCACATAAAAATTCAATTCTTTCTTAAATATAGCTACTACGGGTGAATATTCCTGATATTTAATATTTTTCGAAGAACGTGATGCTTTAGTCTCCATCATTGAAGAGTTTATCTTTTTAAAGGATTTCCCGAACAGATAAATAAACAGGATAAAAGGAATGACAAATATTAAAATCAAAAGAAGAAGCGAGACTATATCCAGTCTGTAAACAGAATCAACATAGAGTCTGAATAGAAAAAATGAGGATTCAATATTGGAAATTGATGATACTAAATTTTTAATCGCCTGCTCATTTATAATGTTTTGTATTGAAAAAGATATACCCATTATCAAGATAAGCAAAGCAAACGAACCAATTATCATAATTATATTCTTACTTCTCATCTTTGCGGATATTTTAGCGACTATAAATCCTATTACAGAACCAATGCTTATAGGAAGAAGAGGAAGTATGATAAACAAGATAATATATATAATTATGGATAATATGCTCAAGTTGTCAGATTTTATGCAATAGACTAAAAATATCGGAAAACCAGTAAGAAACTGCCACATATAACCGCTTAGCATAAGTTTAATTACTTTCGCTGCAAGTATGACATTATTTTGAACTGGCAGAGACATTAACATATCATAATCTCTAAAGGAAAACAGTACTGAAGGCATCTTATATATGTCCATAATGAATAGAGCGAAAAAAGGTAAAGCAAAAGCAAATACAAGAAGTATATTAAGAAGATTCATGCTCTTTAGAACATCAGATATAAGGAAAGCAGATCCTCCAATATACAGAAAACATATAATAATAATGGTAAGTGCTATGAAGAACATACCTATAGCTTTTTTTCTATTCGAAGGATCTTTAAAACCATTTAGCTTATAGGTGTTTACTATATCTGCCTTAAGAAGCGTAAATAAGTTACTCATTTTTAGCAAGCTCCATAAAAGTGCCTTCCAAAGATTTATCTCCCATCACTTTATGTATGTCTCCAAGCGCTACAAGCTTTCCATTTTTTATAATAGCAATCTTGTTGCATATTTTTTCAGCTACGTCAAGAACATGCGTTGAAAAGAAAACAGCTCCTCCTTTAGCACATAAATTTTTCATAATTTCTTTAACAGTAAAGGAAGCTTGAGGATCAAGGCCGGTAAATGGTTCATCAAGTATTAATAATTTTGGACTGTGTATTAGAGCTGATATGATAACAAGCTTCTGTTTCATCCCGTGAGAATATGAAGATATTATGTCTCCTAAAGCATCAGTAAAAGCAAGCTGTGTTGAATAATACTCCGTTAATCTTTCACGATCATGCTTCGTCACTTTGAAAATATCAGCAATAAAATTTAAATACTGTATACCTGTTAACGATTCATATACATCAGGATTATCCGGAATATATGCTATATCAGATTTACATCCGACAGGATCCTCTTTAATGTTTTTCCCATTTATGTGAATCTGTCCTTCTTCAAACTCCAGTATTCCTGCTACACATTTCAATGTTGTAGTTTTACCAGCGCCATTAGGACCAATAAATCCGAACATATCGCCTGATTCTATCTCAAAAGAAATATTATCAACCGCTTTTACTTTATTTGCATAAGTTTTTGTCAGATTTTCAATTTTCAACATTGTTTTTACTTCTGACCTCCTTAATCATCATATCTTTAACTTTCATAAGTCTGGATGTATTGCCTCGTTCATTCTCATCAAGTTTCATAGTTATATATTTTATTGTTTCCTCAAATTGTGGGATCATTATGTATTCAAGCGCATTAACCCTCCTTCTGGTCCTTTCAATTTCTGATGCCATAAGCTGAACTGTTTTTTCCTTTTCAGCAAGCATAATCAAATATGGAAGAACTTCGGTAATATTATATAAAGCGCTATCCAATTCAGCTGCAGTGCTTAAAATACCATAAGGGTATATGTTTGAATCTTTTTTTGTATCATCAATATTTGTAATAATAGGAACTTTTACTCCCATTATATTTTTTGTCTGCACATCCAGCCGTATCTTGTTTTTAGGATACATAAGGCTTTCTTCAATAATTTCATCAGATAAGGAAGCTCTTGAAAGCATAAAATCATTTTGGGCTTCTCCAAGCATTCGCTCACATATTTGCCTTAGTCTTTTATTTTCCTTAACAATATTGATGAACTGCTTTACGAGTTCGTCCCTTTTATCTTTTAGAAGCTTATGTCCTCTTCTTGCAGTAATTAGCCGCTTTTTTAAGTTGTTAAGCTCCATCCTTGTAGGATTTACATTAATCCTGGCCATCGTCTAATTCCTTAAATTTATCATAATATTTAATAAGGTTAGAATCCCTTACCCTTTTCATTTCGCTTCTCGGCAGTTTGACTAACAATTTCCATCCTAAATCTAATGATTCCTGTATAGACCTGTTTTCATAAAATCCCTGATTAATATATATATTTTCAAAGTTTTCTGCAAAATTTGCGTACAGTTTGTCAGTCTCAGTCAGTGCGGCTTCACCTAAAATGATTGCAAGTTCTCTGACTTCTCTTCCTCTTGAATAAGCAGCAAATAGTTGATTCATCACATCAGAATGGTCTTCTCTTGTTTTTTCTTTCCCTATGCCTTTATCTTTTAAACGAGATAGTGATGGCATAACATCAATTGGAGGCGTTATGGATTTTCTATTCAATTCCCTTGACAGTATTATTTGTCCTTCAGTGATATATCCTGTAAGATCTGGAATAGGGTGAGTCTTGTCATCTTCAGGCATAGAAAGTATAGGTATTAATGTAATACTCCCTTCATTTCCCTTTCTTCTACCAGCACGTTCATACATAGTAGCAAGGTCAGTATAAAGATATCCAGGATATCCTCTTCTTCCAGGAACCTCCTTCTTTGCTGCGGAAACTTCCCTTAACGCGTCTGCATAATAAGTTATGTCAGTAAGTATTACCAACACATGCATATCCTGTTCAAAAGCAAGATATTCTGCAGCAGTAAGAGCCATTCTAGGTGTGGAAATCCTTTCAATCGGTGGATCATTCGCTAGATTTATAAACATAACTGTCCTGTCAATAGCACCTGTCTTTTTGAAATCCTGTATAAAGAAATCTGATTCTTCGAAGGTTATTCCCATTGTAGCAAATACGACAACGAAATTCGTATCAGTATTCAGAACTCTTGCCTGTCTGGCAATCTGAGCAGCAAGTTCAGGATGAGGTAAACCTGATCCTGAGAATATGGGAAGTTTCTGACCTCTTACTAATGTATTAAGCGTATCAATAGAAGATATGCCTGTCTGAATGAATTCCGAAGGATAATTCCTTGCAGTCGGATTCATAGGTTCTCCATTAACATCAACTCTCTTGTCTGGAATTATTTTCGGGCCATTATCCATAGGATTACCCATCCCGTCAAATACCCTGCCAAGCATATCTTTAGAAACTGGAAGATCCAGGCTCTTTCCTAAGAATCTGACTTTGCTGTCTTCAAGGTTGATACCAGCAGAGCTTTCGAATAACTGGACTACTGCATTAGTTCCGTCAATTTCTAGCACTTTGCATTTTCTGATTTCTCCATTAGAAAGCTCTATTTCGCCAAGTTCATTATATTTAACATTTTCGACATCCTTCACTATCATCAAAGGGCCGTATACTTCATTTATAGTCCTATATTCCTTAATCATGTTTTATGCCTCCACTTCGCCAAGATGTTTAAGCTGGCTCTCAAGTTCTTCCTCAATCTTGCGGAAATGATCATTAATTTGAGCTTCTTCTACAAGCCTTGATCGTGCAATTTTTTCACGTACTGGTAACTTGAAAAGTTCCTCAATATCTATATCCTTTTTTATTAATTCTTTAGATTTGTAGTAAAAATCCATTATAGTTTTAATAAGCATATATCTTTTATTGACACTGCAATATGTATCAAAAGGATGCATTGCATCCTGATACAGAAAATCCTCTCTTAGGGATCTTGCTGCTTCTAATACAAGACGTTCAGATTTTGATAGAGCATCAATACCGACAAGTCTGACTATTTCCTGAAGATTTGCTTCTTCTTGTAAAAGCCTCATAGCGTCTCTTGTAAGTTTTGAGTAATCTTTAGCAATATTAATATCTGACCAGGAGTTAAGCTTAGATGCATACAGTGAATAACTAGTCAGCCAGTTTATAGCTGGAAAGTGCCTTGCATATGCTAATGAAGAATCAAGACTCCAGAACACTTTTACTATTCTCATGGTAGACTGTGTGACCGGCTCAGACAAGTCCCCTCCAGGAGGTGATACTGCTCCAATTGCTGTAATCGACCCTTCTCTATTTTCACTGCCCAATGTTAATACTTTCCCTGCTCTTTCATAAAACTGTGCAAGTCTCGATCCGAGATATGCTGGATACCCTTCCTCACCAGGCATTTCTTCTAATCTGGCTGACATTTCTCTCAAAGCCTCTGCCCATCTGGATGTTGAGTCTGCCATAATCGCAACATCATAACCCATATCACGATAATACTCTGCAATTGTTATACCCGTATATATCGATGCTTCTCTAGCTGCAACAGGCATATCCGATGTATTTGCTATAAGGACCGTTCTCTTCATAAGTGGTTCATTACTTCTAGGATCAATAAGTTGAGGGAACTCCATTAGGACATCTGTCATCTCATTTCCTCTTTCTCCACATCCGATATATACGACTATATCAGCATCTGACCACTTTGCTAGCTGGTGCTGTACCACTGTTTTGCCGCTTCCGAAAGGTCCGGGGATAGCTGAAATCCCTCCTTTAGTCAAAGGAAAGAAAGTATCGATGGATCTTTGCCCGGTTATAAGAGGTTCACCAGGTGCAAATTTCTTCTTAAAAGGACGCTGTTTTCGAACAGGCCACTTAGTAAGCATACATATTTCTTTTACTTCATTTTTATCATTTTCTATTTTCGCAATGGTTTCAGTAACATTAAAACTACCTTCTTCAATTTGGACTATGGTACCGCTCAAATCATGAGGAACCATAATTCTGTGTTCAATGAGCACTGTTTCTTGAACAATACCTATTATATCTCCTGACTGTACTCTGTCACCGATTTTCTTTACTGGCTTGAAGTCCCATTTCTTATTCCTGTCAATACTAGTTACTGAGATGCCTCGTTTTATTGTATTTCCGGAAATTTTACGCATCTCTTCTAATGGCCTTTGAATACCATCAAATATGCCTCCAATTATGCCAGGCGCAAGCTCTACACTTAAAGGCATATTAGTCGTTTCAACAGCTTCGCCAGGTCCTAAACCTGAAGTTTCCTCATATACCTGTATACTGGCTAAATCATCTCTCATCTCAATGATTTCTCCTATAAGACCGTATTCGCTGACTTTAACAACATCAAACATGTTAGCATGCTTCATGCCTCCTGCTACTATAAGCGGTCCTGATACTTTTATAATAGTTCCTTTATTCATATATGATTCTCCATTCTATTCAGTTATATTGATGTCTGCTCCAATAGCTCGTTCAGTGCATTTACGGATATTCATCATTCCAATGCCTGTTGTTCCCTTCATACCAGGTATGGCAATAAATGCAGGAAGTACCTGATCAGTATATTTATCTATTGCTTCGCTGTTTTGCTCGTAAATTTCTTCAGTAACGAAAATAACTGCGTATTGCTGCTTTTCAAGTATCTTTACTATATCTTTGAATTCTGCTTCTTCTATGTTATATGCAGTCAATCCTACAGCTTTATACGCCAGTATGTCATCATGACGCCCGATTACAGCAGCTTTATACATAACACATCCTTAGCCTTTCCTTTGTTTTTTCCTTACTGATCTTGTTTGCTTTCCCTATCATAACTATTCTTGCGTTCTTTATTTCAGTTTCTTTACCCAGCATATAGCCTACTACTGGAGAAATCCCTAATGGATCATATCTATTGCTTCTTAAAAAGTCAGTCATATAATCATCACAATTCTTCTCAATATTGCCTTTTTCAAATATAGCGGAATATCTGGTTTTTTTTAAAAAATCATATAGAGTCTGATCATCTGCTTCATAGAGCCTATGATAGTTCTCTTTACCTATACTTCCTTTTTGAATAATCGCATAATCAAGGAAAGATTCCTTACGGAATATTTTTCTTATCCTTATAAATGCTTTTAAATTTATAAGGTCAGTCTGTATCATCATAAATTCTTTCAAGAAAGTATCATGTGTCCTGCTTATAATATCATTGAAAAAGGTGTAGTATGCATTATCTAATATAAGGTCTATTAACTGGGGATCATTAGTTTTTAGAAATTCTTCTATACTTTCTTGAGTTGCATTCCCAATAATCTGTGGAAGTTTAGAAAAATCCCTGTTTCTGAGGAATTCTTTAAGCTCGTCAAATTTAAACACTCCCATATCTAATGCAATTTCATGATATGGCTTCTTTAAAAATTCTGACTTAAGTAAAACTTTCAAATTATGAATATCGAATTTAAAGAAAAAGGCATCAAATACTTTTTTGTCGGGTATTATGCTTCTTATATATGAATACAGAGATTTCTGTTCATTTTTAAGCATAACCATATAATCTTCGTCTTCTTTGTATCTGCACTCTGCTAGAATTCTAATTGCTTCTTTTATATCAGGAGCATCTACAAGCCTTAAAAGCTTCATTTCATCCATCATGTAGTTTTCTGCGACACGCACCCTTCCGACAGAATATGCATACCTTGTTGTATCTATCAAGCCTGGACACCTCTTTCAAAAAGTATCTTCATTACATCGGCTTCAAGCTCCTGCTTGCTATATTTTAAGAGAGTTGCGAATGTGGAATTGGAATAAATATTCCCATTTTTCACTATAACTCCAAAATCATCTTGTATATGCTGTTCACTTAAATTAACATGAAAACCATCTCCTAAATGATCTTGAATTTCACTAATCAGCTGCTCGCCAAAATTTAATTTATCTTTTTTGTTCAACAGTATCTCATTATGCCCTTTTTGCAAGCTTTTATTAATTAGTTTCATATATAAGGAAAGCTTCTTTGAATCTTCCATCTCCATCAAGGATTTGTGTGCTTTATCAAAAACTTGGGATATCATTTCCTGTTTAATGCTTAACAGTTGTTTCTTGCCTTCAAGATTTCTGTTTGCTTGTGCTCTTAGTATAATATTTTTCGCTTCTTTTTCTGCTTCAGATAATTGCACTGCTTTATATTCTTGAAGCTTCTCATCAACTGCTTTTCGAGCAGAATCAATTTTAGATAAAGTTTCTTTGATCTTTACATCAACTTGATCATTCGCATCATTAATTATCTTGTCATATATTCTTTCTATTCCAGACATTTTACACTTTCCCAATCATAAGGATTGATATTAGAAGCCCGAATATCGCAAAAAGCTCGACCATAAGAGTAAGGACAACCCCTTTTACCATATCATTGCTTCTCTTAGCAACTATTCCGATACTTGCTGCTGCGACTTTTCCTTGGAAAATAGCTGAAACAAGTCCGACTATACCTGCTGGAAGACCAGCTATCAATAGACTCATTCCATCTGCAAGATTAAGTCCGCCTAATTTACCGATTATCATGAATGCGACAACAAATCCGTATATTCCCTGTGTGCTAGGCAGGGCTTCTAAAATCATGACCGGTACGAATTTACTGGAATCCTCCGCAATAACACCGCTGCCGACTGTTCCAGCCATAGCAACACCTTTTGCAGAACCTGAAGCAGCAAGCAAAAAACCAATAGCTGCTCCAAATATGGCCAGTACATCACCTAAATTGTTTTCTAATACATACTTTAACATAAAAATATTCCTCCAAATATTATTCCTTAATCTTTACATATTTTGTATCCTCAAATAGAGGAGAATAAGCTGTTCCGCCGCCTTCAAAAAACTTATTAAAAAATTCGATATATTGCAACCTGCTTGAGTGTACATAAGCGCCAAGCGCATTAATCGCGAAATTAAATCCATGTCCGACAACAAAAACAAGCGCAAATGAGATAACTCCGACTATTGTAAAGCCGCCTGATGATCCCAACTGATTTATTATCGTTCCGATAACTCCGGTGGCAAGACCCATTGCTAAAAGTCTTGAGTAGGATAATACGTCACCCATAAAGGAAATAAGGTCATAGAAAGATGCAATTCCACCAAAGAGTTTTCCGAAAATACCTTTTTTATGCCTTCCCTGTGTAAGCAGGATTACACCTGCAGCATATGGAAAAAGTTTTGAACCTATTGGTGTCAATATGTCATATATGTCCTTTGGGACACTTGGAATAAACGAAGAAGCCATAAAGCATGCAGTAGTAAAGAAAAAATACCATGGAAGAACATCAAGGATAGCATCAAGATACTTCTTCTTTTTAATATTATTATAACCTTTCATGCCTAAACCTATATAAATATGAATCACCCCAAGAATCAAAGACCACAACAGAAGTCTATTAGGATCCTTAATGGGATCAAACCACAAAGCGATATCAATGGATGTGTCATTTAGAATTGTAGGTATGAAGTTCCCAAACCAAGAGCCGTAAAGCGCACCTACTACTACAGTCGCTATTCCGGATATGAGCATTAATTTAATAAATTTTTTAGTTGAAGACTCCATTTTAAATTTTATAAGGATGAATAAACATGCTATCACCATCACAAGACCGTATCCTGCATCAGAAAGCATCATTCCGAAAAACAGAGCGAAAAATATTGAAGTGATGGTATTAGGATCCGCTTCCCTGCAATTTGGAAGGCTGAACATTTCAGTTACACCAGACACAGCTTCCCCTAAAAATCCATTTTCTAGAAGGACAGGAAATTCTTCATCATCATATGGTTCTCTTAACTGTATGTCACACATGTAACTCTTGTTTAATTCATTAATTGTATCTTGTGCTTTTTCTTTTGGAATCCATCCATCTATTATGTAACTGTACTTTCCCGAAAGAATCTTATCATCAACTACTAAAAGACTTTTCTTAATAGCAAAATAATCATAAGCAGTTTGCAAATCGTCGATTTTTAAAGCATACTCGCTGAGACTTTCCTTTACTTTTTCAATTTCCCTCTTATAAATATCAATATTCTTCTTCTTATCATTAATTAAATTTTTCGGGATATCTCCAAAATCATATTCCATTAAAGTGAATCCTATGCTCTTAAGAAAATGCAAAGACTTTTCAACATCTGATTTATGGACATATACCACAACATAAGAATTAGTCCTGTCTTTACTTATCTGATGAATCTGACAAAGTAATCCTTGCTCATCTAATGATTGGATATATGTCTGCGGTTTTACATACTCTGGTATAGTACCAAGCATTATTCTTGTTTTATCTGTAGATGACTTATTTAGTGGTATATCTAATCCCATCCATGGTGAAATGGAATGTATATCATTTTCCATAGTATTTATCGAACTTTTGTAATCCATTATGGAATTATCGGCTTTTATGACATCCTCAGCAAATCCGATTAGCTTATTGGCATTATTCGCTATGCTATCATAATACTGCCTGTGTATATCTTTCCTGACTTTGAATAAAGGTTTCTTTGATTTATCATACTCTTCTAAAATAGAAATAGCTTTGGATAACATGGACATGTCGCTATCTATGCCCGACTCAAGATTTCTGTCATACCCTTTAGAAAATATATCCTCATATTCCGAGTCTATCTTCATATCTTGAATATCAACAACACCATGTTTGATTAGAAAAGAAAGCAATGCCTTCTTTTCCTTAACAAGACCGGTTATGTGGATTTTTTGCATTTCAACAACTGCCATTTGTCACCTTTTCAACAACAAGCTTAACTGCGTCATTAATATTCGGTATAGCTGCAGATTTTAAAACATCACTTTGTAAAGCATACTCAACATCTGCTTCTTCAACTAGTTTTACAGCATCTGATTCAGCTTTTTCAAGTAATGCTTTGTATTGCTTATCAATGCCTTCAATTTGTTTTTTTTCATATTCAGCATTTTCCTTTTCCGCATCATAAAGCATCTGCTCTGTTCTATTAATTGCAGCTCTTAATATATCACCTGCTTTTTCTTCTGCTTCCTTTATCCTGTCCAAATATGTTTTTTCCATCATTTTTCCTATTCTACAAATATACCGGTCATTCCTTCTTTTTATTCAACAAAAGTCATTATATCATATTTACATATGCTAATGAATACTTTGTAAGTAAATAAAACAAAACCGGGCTGTTAAAGTCCGGAATTTGGCAGGGAAGACAGGATTTGAACCCGCAACAAACGGTTTTGGAGACCGCTGCTCTACCGATTGAACTACTTCCCTATGTAGCAATGGAAATTATATAGATTTAAAATCATTATGTCAACATGAAAAGACATCTGATAATAAAACAGTGAAGTGAAAAGTTAAATTCCAGTATTAATATATTGAAGCGGATTTTAGTCTTGCACATAATTCCATATTGTTTCATATGCCTTGATTGTGTATATTTTTCTTTTCCGGGAATGTTCTGCC
>Ga0116149_1000567_pt1 | contig 48572 bp, 36 predicted proteins | sample AD_UKC057_MetaG_FD_89787 | JGI IMG/M metagenome (GOLD analysis project Ga0116149, IMG submission 89787) | Active sludge microbial communities of municipal wastewater-treating anaerobic digesters from USA - AD_UKC057_MetaG | ecosystem: Engineered > Bioreactor > Anaerobic > Digestate | place: USA...
CCGTCCACGGAACCGGATAACCCTGCGACGTGAGACACGAGTATTTCTGACCCACCGGCTTGTCCACGCTCATCCGCGCCGTAGTGTCCAGCGTGTCCACAAGGCACCGCGTCGAACATTTCATCCTTCGTGCCGCCGATTGATTCACATATGCCGATCGCTCTAGTTGCCGCTACTGTTGTCTTAGCAATATAATTAATAGTACCATAAAAAGTCGCGCTGTGTCACCGGGCCAATAACTTTTTGTCAAAAGTCGGGAGCGTTTTGTTGTTATGTTGTCATTGGATGGCGTCCGGGCGGAGGCGGGAGCGGAGGGACGTTGAAAATGGTTGCCCGCTTTCGCGGGCATGACGGAGGAGGGGAAGCAATAGGAATGGCGGCGGGAATCGGCGAGGCTGTACCGCCCTACAAGGGAGGCGGGAATGAATTCCCGGGTGTTTTCGCGTCGCTCGCGTTTAAAGCGGCGATGAATCGCCGCACTCCAAAGCGCGCGAAAAGCAGCGCGCGCACTGTCTAAACAAAACCCGTCTCGCAGTGAAATATACAAAAAGGCAAAGACGACTCGTAATGTACCAGCGTCAACAAAGTGTGAAATTGGATAGAAAACCCAACCTATCTGTTTTATTTCCAGCAAGTAAAACACTTCAATTCAGGAATAAAACACCCATCGCGAATAAGCCGCCCTGTGTGATTCTACATATCAAGCGGCATTTATTTTGGAGCGCGGCGATGAATGTATGGACGGAGACATAGGCAACAAGTGTTCGGGGACATAGGTAACACATTTTGGATGGGAAACAAGTAGGAGAAGGGGCCGCGCGCGCAACGCGCGCGCGCGCAATTTTGATTTTTTTTTATAATCTGTTATAAATAGAGAACGCTGAAAGGAGCCGGGCGGAAACCGGCGCGGTTTATTTATGCAGTCACAACAGGGGCAGAACAAGTTCTCGAAATATTCTTTCCTCGTCATAATAATGATTTCTTTCATTGTTTTCTCTTTATTCATTAGAAATCCGATGGGCGGGGAGCAGCAGAAAATTTCTTACAGCGAGTTCCTTAATCTCGTCGAGTCCAAGAAGGTGTCGGAAGTTTCCATAATCAACAGCAGCAATAAGCTGAAAGGGACGCTTACGGACAAGACGCGGTTCATGGTGGACGCGCCGACGGACGCGGACCTAGTAAAAACTCTGCGCGCCAACAACATCAAATTCACCGCTGAGAACCCCGGACTCAAAGAGAACGCGGGGCAGTTTCTGGCGGTGATAATCGTGCCTGTCGTTCTTATCCTCGCGATATGGTTTTTGATAATGAGGCAGGCGAACGTTGGCGGCGGACAGGCGATGAGCTTCGGCCGCAGCAAGGCCAAGGTGTTGACTGACAACCTGCCGAAGGTCAGCTTCAAGGACGTGGCCGGAGTGGACGAAGCGATTGAGGAACTTAAGGAAATTGTGGAGTTCCTGAAAGACCCGGGGCGGTTCCAGAAGATGGGGGCGAAGATTCCCAAGGGAGTGCTGTTGCTGGGGCCTCCGGGTTCGGGCAAGACGCTCCTGGCGCGGGCTATCGCCGGAGAGGCTCAGGTTCCTTTCTTCCACATGAGCGGCTCTGACTTTGTGGAGATGTTCGTCGGGGTGGGCGCGTCGAGAGTGAGAGACTTGTTCGACCAAGCGAAGAAGAACGCGCCTTGCCTTGTTTTCGTGGACGAGATAGACGCGGTGGGCAGGCAGCGCGGGGCCGGGCTTGGCGGCGGCCACGACGAAAGGGAGCAGACTCTCAATCAGTTGCTTGTCGAGATGGACGGTTTCGACGCCAACAAAGGCGTCATTCTCATAGCGGCGACGAACAGGCCGGACGTGCTGGACCCGGCGCTGCTGCGTCCGGGACGTTTCGACCGCAGGGTGGTGGTTGACCGCCCGGACCTGAACGGCAGGCGCGCCATTCTGGACGTTCACGCCAAAGGAAAGCCGCTTGACCCTGCGGTGGATCTGGACGTTATCGCCCGGCGAACTCCGGGGTTCACTGGCGCGGACTTGGAAAATGTTCTGAACGAGGCCGCGATACTTGCCGCGAGGGAAAACGCGGAGATAATCACAGGCAGACACATAGAAGAATCTATTGACAGGAATATAGCAGGACCGGAGCGGCGAAGCAGGCTGTTGTCAGAAAAGGACAGGAAGGTCACCGCGTATCACGAGGCGGGGCACGCGCTGGTGGCGAAGACGCTGCCGGACTCCGACCCTGTGCATAAGATATCGATACTGCCGCGCGGGATGGCGCTGGGATACACGCTTCAGTTGCCGACCGAGGATAAATACCTTGAATCGAAGACGGCTCTTGTGAACGAGATATGCGTGCTGCTCGGAGGCAGGGCGGCGGAAGAGTTAATGTTCGACGACATCACGACCGGGGCGTCGAATGATATCGAGCGCGCCACCCGGATAGCCCGCAGGATGGTCACGGAGTTCGGGATGAGCGAGTCTCTCGGCCCATTGTCATTCGGCAACAAGACGGAGGCCATCTTTCTCGGCAGGGACCTTGCGCGCGAGAGGGACTACAGCGAAGAGGTCGCCGCGAAGATCGACGGCGAGGTTCGCGGCATCGTCGAGAGCTGCCATTCCAAGGTGAAGGAAATGCTTTCCGAACACAGGGACAAGCTGGAGCTTGTGGCGGAAAAGCTCATTGAGCGGGAGTTCCTCGAAGGCGTCAGGCTCGAAAGCCTGCTTGAAGGCAAGGACTTGTCAGAAGAGGAAATCGAGCGGCTGGAAGAGGAAAAGAAGAAGATAGACGAAGAGAAGAACAAGGCGCGGATAGAGAAAAAAGAGGCGAAGGAGAAAGAGGAGCTTGCCGCCGCCGAGAAAAGAGAGAACGGGGAGCAGGCAGGAGGCGCAGTCGAGGAGAAAGCGGACGACGCGCCCGGCGCGGATGAATCCAACGCGGACATGCGCGCTCTGGAAATCGCCCTTGAGAGAGCGGGCGGGCTTACCGCAGGCTGTTACCGCGCCCTCAAGAAAGCGTTCGGCGAAATCACCGCGCCGTTCTTGGAAAACGAGAGGATGAAACTCGCTCTGGGAGCGGTCGAAGATTTGATAAAAGGAAGCCAGTCGAAAGCCGCCGAGTTGGCTTTGAGGCGTCTGGTCAGGGAGAGCGATGAAGGCGCGCTGGAGGCGGGGTTCAGGCTTAGGCTGGCGATGCTTTACACCGCGCTGGGGCGCGCGGACAGGGCCGCCGAGGAGATAACAGCGGCGCTCTACGCGGCGTCGGAAAATCTTGCCCGCGAAACCGAGAAATCGCTAGTCGGCGCTGTTGGCTTCCTGCGTATTTTCAACGAGGAATTCAGTCGAAAAAAAATCCCGTTCGCCAGCTTCATCGCCGACAGGGGCGAAATAGAGAAAATCGAGAAAAAGTTTCAGGAGTGGGAGAAGAAGGCGGGAGAGGACATGGGCGGTTTCTTCAGTCCGACCGCGTGATTCCGGAGGAGAGAGATGAGCAACGAGGCGCTTATCGTTATTGATATGTTGAATGATTTCGTTTGCGAGGACGGCGCGCTTTACATAGGCGAAACTGTCGGCAAGATAATCCCTGAAATACAGAAGAAAATCTCGAAATGCCGGGAGAGCGGGATCCCCGTGATATACGTGTGCGACAACCACGACGAGGACGACGCAGAGTTCGAGATGTTTCCCAAGCACGCCACCGCCGGGAGCCGGGGCGCGGAGATTCACAAAGACCTGCGCCCGAGGCCGGACGACGCGGTGGTTATGAAGAAAAGGTTCAGCGCTTTCTTCGGAACGAATTTTGAAGATTTGCTGAAGGAAAAAGAAATCGACACGCTGGAACTGTGCGGCGTATGCACTAATATTTGTGTGTTATACACATGCGCGGACGCGCGCGCGCGCGGGCTGTCGGTGAGAGTGGACAGGCGGTGCGTGGACACTTTCGACCGCGCGGCCCACGAGTTCGCTCTGAAGGAAATGGAGCGCACTCTCGGCGCCAAGCTGATATGATTCCGGTTTAGTTGCGATGACTAATCGGGCGCGGCTCGGGCCGCGCGTTTGTTTTTATGGAGGAACCGATGGAATCGTCGGCGGAAAACTTCAAAGGTTTGAGAGTGACAAATGACCTGACGCGGACGAAAGAGCCTTTCTCGCCTGTCAACGGCGACAGAGTGAATATGTACGTCTGCGGCGTCACCGCCTACGATCACTGCCACATCGGGCACGCAAGATGCTATATCAGCTTCGACGTCATTCGGAGATATCTCGAATTCAAAGGCTACGGAGTGTTCCACATTCAAAACTTCACGGACGTGGACGACAAGATAATCAACAAGGCGAACGAGTTGGGAATAAGTTTCGGAGAGCTGGCGAGGGAGCACGAGACCAGTTATTTCGACACTATGGACGCGCTGGGAGTAAAAAGGGCGACGGCGTATCCGAGAGCGACTGAGCACATCGAGCCGATGATAAAGATGATTTCCGGGCTTATCGAAAAAGGGCACGCGTACGAGGCGGAGGGAAACGTTTACTTCAGCGTGTCAACGTTCGAGGGGTACGGCCGGATGGCGGGCACGGAGGGCGACACTGCGGCGGCTGACGGGCAGACCGAGCCGGGCAAGCGGGAGCGCAGGGATTTCGCTCTTTGGAAGGCGGCCAAAGAGGGCGAGCCGTGGTGGGATAGCCCGTGGGGGAAAGGCCGTCCCGGCTGGCATCTGGAATGTTCCGCGATGGCGGTGGAAATCGCCGGGCCGACCCTCGACATCCACGGCGGCGGACGCGACCTGATGTTCCCGCACCACGAAAACGAAATCGCTCAGTCCGAGGCTTTCACCGGAAAACCGTTCGCAAAATACTGGCTGCACAACGGTTTCGTGGAACTGGACAAGGAAAAGATGTCGAAGTCCCTCGGCAATGTCATACATTTAAAAGATATATTGAAGAAGACCCGGCCGGACGCGCTCCGGCTGCTGTTTCTATCCGCGCACTACAGGTCGCCGGTGAGTTATTCGGACGACAGGCTGGCGGAGGCGGAGAAGGGGCTGGCGCGGTTCGAGACATTTTTTGCGAAGGTTGAGGCGGCGGTCGGGCGGGCCGGGCAGGGGGACGTCGGGGACAGGGCGGAGGCGGTTAGGAACGCGGCAAGCAAGGCGCGCGCGGACTTCATCGCCGCTATGGACGACGACTTCGATACCCCGGCGGCGCTCGCGTCGCTGTTTACTCTGGTTCGAACAGCGAACACGCGGATGGCGGAAAATGACTCGGCCACCGGCGCGCGGGCGACCCGCGCGGAGGCGGACGCCCTGATGGCGGCTAAGGACGTCGCGCTCGAATTGGGCGGCATCCTTGGATTGTTCCAAGGCGGCGTTTCGACCGCCCGCTCCGAAGACGCAGGGCTTGTGGACGCGCTTATCGGACTGCTCGTCCGCATCAGAGACGGCGCGCGCGCGAAAAAGGACTGGGCGGTTTCGGATGCTGTAAGAGACGAGCTTGACAAGCTCGGTTTTGCAATCGAGGACGGCCCGTCGGGGACGTCTTGGCGAAGGAAACAGTGATCGAGGCGCGCGCGGCGCGCCGGACGCAGCGCTTTTTATTTCGACTGACGGAGGTTGTTTGAGATGGGAATGACGATGACGGAAAAAATATTGGCCGCGAGCAGCGGGCGGGAGTCGGTGCGGCCCGGAGAGATTGTTCTCGCCGAATGCGACCTGATGATGGGCCACGACGTGACCGCTCCGCCCGCTATCAACGAGTTCAGGAAGACGGGCGCGGCGAAGGTCAAGGACCCGGACAGAATAGCTCTCGTGAACGACCACTTCGTGCCGAACAAGGACATAATGAGCGCGGCGCTCGCGAAGGCGATGAGGGAATTCGCGCGCGAGCAGGGCATTAAGAAATACTTCGAGGTGGGGCGTTCAGGGGTGTGCCACGCGCTGCTGCCGGAAGAGGGGCTGGTGTCCCCCGGCGACGTGGTTATCGGGGCTGACAGCCACACATGCACGCACGGCGCGATGGGGGCATTCGCGACGGGCGTGGGAAGCACCGACTTGGCCGCCGCTTGGGCCACCGGCAAAATATGGCTTAAAACTCCCGAAACGATGGCGTTCGACATTTCCGGCGCTCCTTCAAAATGGGCGTTCGGCAAAGATGTCATCCTGAAAATAATCGGCATGATCGGAGTCGACGGAGCCAGATACCGGGCGATGGAGTTCAGAGGGCCGGGAGTCGCCGCGATGTCGATTTATGACAGGCTGACCATGGCGAACATGGCGATTGAGGCGGGAGCCAAGAACGGAATATTCGAGGCGGACGAAAAAACGGCGGAATATCTGGCGGGGACTCCGGCGCGCAAAGGAAAAATCTACGCCAGCGACGCGGACGCCGTATTCGCGGACGTGGTGAAAGTTGACATTGAGGGAATGGAGCCTGTGGTGGCGTGCCCAAGCCTGCCGGAGAACGTGAAGGCGGTCGGCGAACTGAAGGGCGTCAAAATAGACCAGTCGTTCGTCGGCTCGTGCACGAACGGGTGGCTGCCGGACCTGAGGCTGGCCGCAAGCGTGATAAAGGGAAAGAAAGTGCATCCCGAAGTCAGGATGATAGTGATACCGGCAACGCAAAGGATATACCGGGCGGCGATGGCGGAAGGGCTGCTGGATATATTCGCGGAGGCGGGAGCGGCGGTGAGCGCGCCCACGTGCGGGCCGTGCCTCGGCGGCCACATGGGCGTTCTGGCGGAGGGCGAGGTAGCCGTCAGCACCACAAACAGGAACTTTATCGGCAGGATGGGCCATGTAAAAAGCTTGGTCTATCTTTCCAACCCGGCGGTGGCGGCGGCGTCTGCGGTCGCGGGCGAAATTGTTCATCCCGAAGAAATAATGTGAGGTTGCCATGAGCGAAACATTCAAAGGAAAAGTCTGGAAGTTCGGACACAATATCGACACCGACATAATAATTCCGGCGATGTACCTGAACACGACCGACCCGGAAAAGCTCGCCGACCACTGCATGGAGGGCGAGTTCCCCGAATTCAGGAAGGCGGTGACGCCCGGCGACATCCTGTTGGCGGGCGAGAATTTCGGGTGCGGCAGTTCGAGGGAGCACGCGCCGGTGTGCATCCGCGCGGCGGGCATATCCTGCGTGGTGGCGACGTCTTTCGCGAGGATTTTCTTCAGGAACTCGATAAATATCGGGTTGCCTGTGATCGAGGCGGCGGACGTGTGGGATCAGACGGAACAGGGCGACGTCCTTGAAGCGAATCCCAACGGAGGCATCCTCAGAAACATCACGAAGAGCCGGGAATATAAGACGGCGGCGTATCCGGAATTCGTCAGAGAGATAATATCCTCCGGCGGACTCATCGAGTGGGTCAAGGCGCGCGAAGGCGTCAGATAGTCCGCGCCGCCGCGCGCGCATCGAATGCGGACACTTTTTTGCTAGGCCGCGAAGACTGATCCGAAACTTGGCTCCTAACCGGCAGTTCATCATTGAGCCGTGGAAAATCGCTTATAAACCAGCAATATTTGTGTTTGTTGCGCAAATATGTCAGTCGCGGTTTTAATGTCCGCAATCATTCTTTTCGTCTGTCGCGCACATTTTGGCATTATTCTTGATATAACAATTCATTATTTGATAGAATATTGTTTGAATTAACACTGAAACGTGTAATTAGTATATATGTGTGTGAAAGGCCGGTAAACGTTGGAGTTAAGGCAATCGACAGATCTCCGGCAGACGCTGACGGTCAGCCCTCAGTTCATCCTGTCTCAAAGACTGCTGCAGATGACGACGATAGAGCTTGCGCAGGAGATAACGACGGAGCTGGCGGAGAACCCGGCGTTGGAGATTGTCGAGATAACGACGTGTCCGCACTGCCATCGCCCGATGAGCGGGAGCAGGTGCGAGCATTGCGGGAACAAACAGGACTTGGAGAACGAAAGGCTCGAACAGTTCATCCAGCAGCAGAGGATGAACTACGACAGCGACGAGGAGTATTATGAATCTCAGTCGTCCGGCGAAGACGGGGACGATGTTCCGCTGGAGCAGTACGCGCAGAGGGCCGGGGGATTCCACGATTTTCTGATGACGAATTTTCTGGCGACACCGTACAGGCCGGAGCTTCGCGAGTTGGCGGAGTATCTGATTTACTCGGTGGACGACGACGGGTTTCTTTCGTACGAATTAGCCGAATTGGAAGAGAAGTTCGGAGCCGGCGCGGAGGACGTTGAGGGCATAGTAGAGATAATCAAGACGCTCGAACCGGCGGGGGTTGGGGCGGCGAACGCGAGAGAAGCTCTCCTGATACAGATCAAGGTTCTGTCCGAAGAGGGCTTGGGAAATGAGACGGCGGAGAGAATAATACTGGATCATTTTGAGGATTTGGGGAAGGGCAGGCACGACATCATCGCCAAGGCTCTTGGGATAGAAAAGTCTGAAGTGCTTGCCGCGCTCGACTACATCAGAAGGAACCTGACGCCGTATCCGGCGAGAGCGTACAGCGGTCGCGCGGCGGAAATGGTGGAGCTTGCGAAGCCCGCCATCGCCATAAAATACGACGGGAGCGCTCTGAGCTACGAGATACTCGAAATGTCCGATTTCAATTTGAGGGTGAACAAGACTTATTTAGACATGTACGAGAGCGGGCAGACGGAGGAAGGTCGCGCCGGAAGGTCGGAGATGGCTCACATAAAGAACTATTTTCGGCGGGCCAAGTTTTTCATAGACAGCATCAACCAGAGGCGGGAAACGATGGAGAAAATCGCCGCAGCGCTGTGCGAAGAGCAGAAGGAATTCCTTACCATCGGGCTGCCGCACTTCAACAGCGAACTGACGCAGGGCAGGCTGGCGGACAAGATAGGATTGCACGAGTCCACAGTGTCGCGCGCGATGTCGGGCAAATACGTTATCATCCCGGCGCTTCGCGGAGAGCGCGACGGAAAAATCCTGAGTTTCGATTTCTTCTTCGATTCTTCCGTGAGACCGAAGGAATACATCAGGAACATAATAGCCAAGGAAGACCCGGACGATCCGATATCGGACGGCGAACTGAGAGACCGTCTGGCGAAGCAGGGGATAGACATCGCGCGCCGCACGGTGGCGAACTACAGAAACGAGATGGGAATTCCGTCAACCTACGAACGCAGAAGGGCGAGATAACATGGCTCCGAACCCGCAAGCGGTGAAACTCCACACCCTCGGCAACAAGCTTGCAGAGGAGAAAAAATACAACGAGGCGATATCGCAGTTCGAGAAAGCCATAGCGATGCAGCCCGACTATGCCGCCGCGCACTTGCATCTGGCCGAGGCGCTCGAGGCGAAGAAACAGGACGAAAAAGCATACGAGAGTTATATGCGGGCCATTGAGCTGAACCCGATGTATGCGACTCAGCACATAGACACCGGGCTGGACACATTGCTGTCCGGACCGCTTGGCAAGGCGGTGGCCCAGTTTAAAAAGCAGCAGGGGCTGGCGACCAAGCCGGGAGCGGCTCTGGCGGGGCTTTCCACCCGCGAGATGTCCGCCGCCGAACAGGAAACCGCTCCGGCGATAAAAAAAGAAAAACAGAGAGGGCAGGCCGGGATAAAGCCGCTGAAGATGCTCTTCAAGCCCGGAGAGACGAGCGTCTCCACTCCCGCAGGCGGTTTCGACTGGGTAGCGGTTGAAGTCCTCGGAGCCAAAGACATCCCCGCCGCCGATTGCCCGGTCATATTCAAACTGAAGAACGGGCCGGAGCAGGCTGACGCGTTCCTCGGAGCCGACGCCGCGGCGATGGCTGCTTCTTCAGGGCCGAAAGAACTGACTGTTAAAACCGACGGCGACGGACGGGCGACAGTCTATATGAAACGCGCCAAGATTGTCGGGGCGAACACTCTGGAAGTCAGGGCGGAAGGTATGTCGCCCGCGATGTTTGTTGACAATACGCATTCCGCAGAACTGGCAAAGCTGGACATCGGCCCCGCCGAAAGCCTCTTCTCGACCGCGCAAAGGGTTTCGTTCTCATTTCTCGCTCTCGACGCGTTCGGAAACAGGATACAGGATTTGACTTTGGAAATAGCTCTCCGAGCTAAGAAAAGGCATGAATGGGAAGTTGTCAACAACGCCACGTTGAAAACGGACGCTGAAGGCAAGGCGACCTGCGAATTCGAGATGCCTACGCGGGGCAACACGAAATGCGTTCTTGAAGCGTTCCAGAAACAGGCCGGTTTCAAGGCGGAAAAGAAATTCAATGTGGTTCCCGGAAAAGCAAGCTCGATGATGTTTATCCCCGCGAGGAAGAAAGCGGTTCCGGGCGCGACGTACACGTTGAAATTGCGCCTGATGGACGAGTTCGACAATCCAATCGAGGGGTTGCCCGCGGCGATAGCGCTCAAGGAATCGTCGGGGGGGGACTGGCTGCTCGATAGCGCGTCGGAAGAAATCACCGGAGAGGACGGAAGCGTCACCGCGAAAGTGACAGCCCCGGCGGAAGAAGGCGCGGAGGCGGTGTTTGAGGCGATAACGGACGCGCTTGCGCCTGAACTGAAGACGGAAGCGCGAGCGGAGACGGAAGGCGGCGCGACGCAACTGGGCGCGGCTGAAGAGACATTCGATTCGGGCGCGGCTCCCTCCGCCGGGAACGTCGACAATTTCGATTTTGGAGACGAAGAGCTTATTCCGGTGGCGGGAGCGGATATCGCCGCGCCGGCAGGCAAATCTTCACCCCCTGAAACTTTTTCCGACCTCGATATAGGTTCGGACGGTCTTTCGGGGCTTCCTGAAATATCGCTCGACGCGGACGCGGGGCGGCAGGATGTTTTCGCTCCTGAGGAAGAGTTGCGGCCGGGAGGGATTCCCGGAGGCGCGGCGGCGCTAGAAGGTCTCGATTTCGACGCCGACGGTCCGGCTCCGGTTCAAGCGGAGCCTTCCTTCGATTCGGAACCCGCCGTTCCGACAGATGATTTTGTTTCGGAACCCGCCCCGGAAACAGACGACTACGGATACGGCGAAACATCCCTTGAACCTCAGTCTGAAATCTCATACGAGGAGCCTGCGATGGAGCAAATCCCGGAACCGGATTTTACGGCAAGGCCGGTCATATCCGAAGTTCCCGACTTGCAGATACATATCGAATCGGAAGAAATCACGTGTCGCGCCGGGGAACTGTTGCCATTCAGGGCGAAGGCGACGGATTTGAAAGGCAAACCGATTTCTCTCGGAGTCACCCTGCTGTTCTCTATACAGGAGACGAGCGGCGAGGATTCCGGCGCATATTTTATGTCCATGAGCGGAATGCAGGGAGAGAAGACGTCGGAGATGCAGCCGGACTTGGCCGGGGAAGCGGTGGCCAGCATACAGGTTCCCGGCGTGTGCGGCTCGTTCGGAGTGACGGTATCCGCAGGCGATGTGAGCAGGCAGGCGATAGTTAGTATTGCTCCGGGGGTTCCCGCCTCCATCGCGCTGAAGACGGCAAAGACGAGTTTGGCTGCCGGAGAAAAAACGATGGTCACCGCGACGATATCCGACAGGCACGGAAATCCGGCCCCCGGCGAGTTCGTGTCGGTGGCTCTGGACGATTACACCGGAACGCCGGGAACGATAAATCAGGGAGAGCAGATGAGCGACGCGAACGGGGAAGTGAGGGCGGTGTATGTGGCCGCCGGGGCGGGGTCGGCCACACTTTCTGCGTCAAATCCAAGCGTAGGCTCTTTCGCGGTGAAGACCGTGACTATAGAAAGCGTCGGAGGGGCGGCGGAGCAGAAACCGGCGGCGAAGAAGAAGTCCGCTCCCGCTCCGGTTCCCGCTCCGGAGCCTGTTCTGGAACAGTTTGATTTGTCGGAGCCGGGCGGATTGTCCGGGGAGCCGGCATTCGAGCCGTTCGAGTTTTCAGAACCGGGGCAGGCTGCGGCGGAGACTTCTATTGATGAATACGCGGCAGAGTCGGAGTATGAGCAGCCTTCGGATAGCGGGCAGGGCGAATACGCGGAGCCGGCTTCCGAATACGGCGGCGGCGAGGAAGGGGCGCGTCCCGGCGAGGGCGAAGAATACGATGAATACATGCGGAGCCTCGAAGCTGCGGACCCGTATCAGCCGCCGAAATTCGAGATTAAGCGCGGACGCAAGCCTGTAATGGAATTGAACACCGCGCTCCCGAAGATGATGAAACTCGGAGCGGTGGCTGTTGGCGTTCTGGCGATCGCGCTGGCTATCCTGTTCTCATACAAACAGGTGCTATACACATATCATTACAGCCAAGGCAGGAAATATTACGCCGCCGGGGACATGGCGAACGCTTTGGATTTTTATGAGAAGGCGGCAAAGATAAATGAAAAACAGACTGATCCCTTGAAAAGGATCGCTCGGATAAGAATGGACAATGCGGAAAAGCTGGCGCAGCGAAACCAGACATCGTTAGCGGAGAGGGAGTTGGACATGGCGACGGAAGCGCTGAACAAACTTCTCGCCATAGAGCCGAACAATCTGGACGCTTTATATCAGATGGGAGAAGCTCTGGAGAGCAAGGGAGAGTATTGCAAGGCGATAGAATCGTTTCAGAAATTGCTCAGGGACGTGGACCCGAATTATCAGATGGCGCAGGCGAAGATAGAACAGGACAGAGGATTGTGCGCGCAGGAACGCCAGTTGAAAGGCGGAGGCGCGCGCGGAGGAGCTAGAAGGAGCGCGGATCAATGAACAATTTTTGGAAAATAGTAATCGGCGCGGCGGCGGCGGCGGTAGCCTCTTACGCCGTGTCGGCGGGCGTAAAGAACAGCCGGTTGAAAAAATCGCAGACACGCGACGGCGGATATGCGGCAGTCGAAAAAAGCAGTCCGGCGGCGGTCCCGAAACCTGAAATACTGGACAAACGCCCCGGACACAAGCTGTGTTCCGGCTGCGGCGAAAAAGTAGCCGAGTACGATTTTTTCTGTCCCGCCTGCGGAAGTCCTATGGATCAGGTGGCGGCGGCGGGAGACCGCGCGGAGAACCGAGTCTGATGAGAATACTTGTCGTGGATGACAGCGCAGTCATCCGGAAAATGCTCGAAGAGATTCTGGTGGCCGAGGGCTTTAGCGTGACCGCCGCTCCAGACGGCATAGAGGGTCTCGAAGCGGTGAGGAGCGGAGGATTCGACCTCATGTTCCTCGACATCGACATGCCGAGCATAAGCGGTCTTCAGGTCTGCCGCATGTTGCGGAACGACCCGCAGTTTCTGGACTTCCCAATAATCATGCTAACCGCGCGAGGCCAGAAACAGGACCAATTCTGGGGATTGGAGACTGGCGCGGACGCGTACATGACGAAGCCTTTCGACCGCGACGAGCTTCTAGAAACGTTGCAAAGAGTGATGTCTGAAAAAGAGCGGCGCAGCGAAAGTCCCAAGGACCTGACCGCCGCGCTGTCTTCCGACAACGACGGCTCCGACCTTATCTTCAAAGCGGGCGAGGTTCAGGAAACCCAGCTTTTCAAGATGACGCTTGTCAACAGCATATACCAGATAGCCACAAGACAGAGCGACTTGGTCGACACTTGCCGAGCGATATCCGACACCCTGTCGTCCGTCGTCGAGTTCGACATCGCCATGATTCTGCTCAAGGACGACAACAGGCTTAAGCTTTTCGTGTACATATATCGACCCACCACGCGCGATTTCTTCGTTCAGGCTAAGAAGCGGTTGATGGACGAGTTGATGAAGGACGCGGACTCCGGGGAACTTGAGCGGGAAGGCATTGATGTGGAGCTTCACGACCCGGAACACAATATGATGAAAGCGGCGGAAGAAATGAGCTTGGCAGGATTCGAGGCCGCCGCTCTTGAATCAAAAGGCGAAAATTTCGGAATGTTCATGATGGCGCGCGGCCATCGGGGGCAGTTCAAGCAGGAGGAAAGAGACATCTTTTCCCTCATAGCCAGACAGTCCGCCATCGTGGTGGACAACGTGAGGATGTACGAAAAGATTAAAAGGTTCGCCGTCGCCGACGGCCTGACCGGGCTTCACAACCACAGGTATTTTCAGGAGCAGCTTGAAAAGGAATACAGCAGGTCGAGACGGTTCAACCTTTCGCTCTCGCTGATAATGATGGACATAGACCATTTCAAGGATCTGAACGACACCTACGGACACCAGCAGGGGGACGTCGTGCTCAAAGGGATGGCCGGAGTGCTCAGAAGGTGCGTGAGGGACATCGACCTCGTGGCGCGGTACGGAGGCGAGGAGTTCGTGGCGATATTGCCGGAGACGCCGAAAAAGAACGCGGTGATAGTCGCGGAACGGATGAGGGAAATGATAGAAAATATGGAGTTCGAGGGCCGGGACGAGCCGTTGAAGATGACGGCAAGCTTCGGCGTTTCCGGATACCCAGACGACAACATAAAGACAAGGCTCGACCTGATAGCGAGAGCCGACGAGGCGATGTATCAGGCCAAAAGAGGGGGCCGCAACCGGGTGGCCCTATACACTCCCGAAGGGAGAGCTTCCCAATGAAGGATTCCGCCATACTCGTCGTGGACGACAGCCCGGTCGTCGTCGAGGCGGTAAGCGAGGCGCTGATCAAAGACGGTTTTAAGGTGTTCACCGCGGCTGACGGCATAGAGGCCCTCGACGCGGTCAAACGCCATAGCGTAGACCTCATACTGCTCGACATCGACATGCCGCGAATGAACGGCTACCAAGTTTGCAAGCTGCTGAAGAGAGACCCGGCTTTCAAGCACATCCCCATCGTCATGCTCACCGCCAAAAGCGCCGAGACGGACAGGATATGGGGACTCAAGGCCGGCTCGGACGAATATCTCACAAAGCCTTTCAACTATGCGAAAGTGAAGGAAGTCATCAGGCGATTCGTGAAATAAATGACTGAAATTTCTGAAAAACAACTCGTCGCGTTCAGGGACATCATCTGGAAGGCCTGCGGCCTCTGGTTCGGCGACTCCAAACTGTCGATACTCGGCAACAGGATACGCTCCCGGATGGCGGAGACAGGCATCTGCGATCCCGAACAGTACAGGCGGGCCATCTCTTCGGAAGACGACCGCGCCGAGCTTTCAACCCTAATCAATATCGTCACAACAAACGAGACTTATTTCTACCGTTCCGAGTCCCAGATAGACTGCTTCAGGAACTTCATACTGCCGCAACTGGCCGAAAAGAAGATAGCCGCCGGGGACAGGACGTTGAGGATATGGAGCGCTGGGTGCTCCACCGGCGAGGAGCCTTACACCATCGCGATGGCCCTCATGGAGTCGATCAGGTTCCACTCTATATGGAACTTCCAGATTTATGCCACCGACATTTCCACGGCCGTGCTCGAAAAAGCGATGGAGGGAGTGTACTCCAAACGCGCGGTCGAGCGCCTCCCCAAAGAACTTCTGGACAAATATTTCACTTTTAGAGACGGCAAATACATAATTAACAACGTTGTCAAAAAGATGGTCGAGTTCGACTACGCCAACCTGTTCGACTCCTACTACATGGCCGGGTTCGACATAATCTTCTGCCGCAACGTGCTGATATATTTCAGGGACGAGGATAAGAGAAGCATACTCGAGAGATTTCACGCCTCTCTCGTGGACGACGGATGGCTGTTCCTCGGGCCGACGGAGATGATCCGCGGCCTCGTGGACGGCTTCAAACTGACACCGATGAAAGACTGCGTGATCTTTCAGAAACAACCGGGGTGACTCGGATGGCAAAATCGTTCAAAACGCCGAAGACCATCAAACTGTTCCTTGACGAGTGCAAGGAATATATCACGAACCTGAATCAGGATCTAGTCGAGCTTGAAGGCGGAGACACCGACGAGGAGCTGATCAAGCGCATCTCCCGCAACGTCCATACTATTAAAGGCTCTTCGGCCATGCTCGAATTCATGGACGTCTCCGAGATAGCCCACCAAATCGAAGACGTGATGGAGAAGCTGAAGAAGAAGTTTCCGGCGGTTGACAAAGAGTTTCTCGACGCGATATTTCAGAAAGTGGATGTGATAGACGGGATACTGCTGAAGATAGAAAACGGGAGTTACGAGGACGGAAGCGCGGCTCCCGCCGCTGCTGCTCCCGCGCCTGAACCCAAGCCCGAACCCGCTCCTCCGCCTCCCCCGCCCCCGCCGCCGCCCCCGCCGGAACCGAAGCCCGAACCGGAGCTTGTCGCAAAGGACGCTAAAAAACAGCCGGAACCGCCGAAAAAGAAAAAACAACTCATAGCGCCTGCCGTCGGCAGAACAGGCGTGTTGGAAATCGCCGGCCCGGATATACTTCCTTCCATCGACAGGTGCTTTGCCCTGTTTGCGGACGTAGAGTCGAAATTCCTCATGGCCGACGACAGTTCCGGGGACGCTGGTTTTATCGACAAGATGTTCGACTCCGTCAAACATCTGCAGAGGTCTCTGGTGTGTTTCGGCCAAGCAGAGATAAACGAATCGCTGGCAAGGCTGCTGATGGTGAAGAAAGCTGCCGCCGCCGGCAAAGCGGAACTTGGGCAGAGAACTGCTGAACTGATATTCAAGGGCGTTATTCATGTGAAGGCGGTTTTGGAATCGCTGACTTCCGCCGAGCGCCCGAAGGCCCCCGATTCTGCTCCTTTCTTTAAGTCGGTGGATGTTGCTCTGGAAAAGGCGCGCGCCGAAAAGGACTACATGGCCAAAGGCGCGGCCTCCGAGTTGTTCGACCGCCTGAACGTCGGCAAAGACGCCCTGAAATATTTTACCCCCTTCGAGAAACAGTGCGTCGGCACAGCCATGATAGAGGACAGGAATGTCTTCAGGCTGAAAATGAGTTTCAAGACGCACGAGCTTGGCGACCTCGCCAGCATGTCTGAGTTCTTCAAGCCGCTGGCTGACGACGGCGAATTCCTCGCCTGCATAATCGTAGCCGTAGGCATGGACGTCACGGTGACAGGATACGACTTCCACCTGTTCTTCGGGACCGCGATGTCGATGGATGAATTTGACAGAAAATATGCTTATCTGAAAAAGACAGGGATAAAAGCGACGGAGATTGGGCTGTCCGGAGAGACGGCGGAGGCCGCCCCGGTCCCCGGCGGCGGAGAGAGCGAGGAGAAACCCGGCGAGGCTCCGGCGCGATTGGCTGGCGGAAGGCGCGAAAAGGCGAAGAAATCTGGAGCCGTCGCAACCGTCAGGGTGGACACCGTAAAGCTGGACGACCTCGTAAATCTTATCGCCGAACTGGTGATCAACCACAACAAGCTCGAACAGGAAATAAAACAGTTGAAGCAGACCGCCAACGCGGCAGGAGACATTCTTGACGCGCTCAAACTGGGAAGGAAATCGAACGGGTTGTCGGAACGCAACATCACGCAGGACGACCTCCTGCAGCCGTTCAAGGCGCTTCAACCTGACGCGTTCGACGAGAGCGGAGCGAGAAGGGAAACCGGCTTGGCGGGGCGCGCCAAGGAACTGCGCATGATTCGCGAGAGCGTCATGGAACTGTATGACATGGAACTTGAGAAGGACAGGATGCTCAGCGAACTGAACGCCAAGATAGCCTCGCTCAAGTCTGAAATTGAATCGCTCAATCAGGAGTTCCAGACCGACGGGCTTAATATAGGCAGGGTTATTTTCGAGCTTCAGGAAGAGACCATGAAGCTGAGAATGATGCCGATATCGAATGTGTTGAGCAAATTCCCGAGGCGGGTGCGGGACTACGCGAGGCAACTGGACAAAAAAATAGAGTTCATAGTCGAGGGCGAGGACACCGAACTGGACAAGAACCTCATCGAGGAGCTTGAAGACCCGCTGTTGCACATCATCAGGAACGCGATCGACCACGGAATCGAGACGACGGCGAACAGGCAGGCTGCAGGAAAGCCAGACACCGGCATCATAAGGGTGAAGGCCTCCCACGAGGGAAACTCTGTCGTCATCGACATCGAAGACGACGGCAAGGGGATGGACGGCAAGGTTCTCAAGAAGAAATGCGTCGAGAAAAGGCTTATAACTCCGGAGCAGGCGGCGCAGATGGACGACAAGGAGGCCGTGAACCTCATATTCATTCCCGGTTTCAGTTCGAAGGATCAAGTCAGCGATCTGTCTGGCAGAGGCGTAGGGATGGATGTCGTGAAGACTGGCATCTCCAAGCTCAAGGGCAGCGTGGACGTGAACACCGAGCCGGGCAACGGCACGATGATAAAACTGAAACTGCCCCTGACTCTTGCGATAATACAGGCGATGATCGTCAAGTGCGCCGGCCGCAAGTTCGTTATCCCTATGGACCCGATAGAGTCCGCCGAGCAGGTGAAGAGCAGCGAAGTACGCAGCGTGGAGGGCAGGGAAGTCTACAAGTTCCACGACATGGTGATACCGTTGATGCGGCTGCGGGACGTCTTCAGCCTCGGCGACGAGGAAGGGACGCGCCCCGCCCAGTTCCCTGTAGTAATAATGACTCACGGGGACAAGAAAATCGGTCTCATCGTGGACGAAGTCATAGAGAAACAGCAAGTGGTCATAAAGAGCTTGGGCGAGTTCCTCGGAGACGTCAAAAACATTTCCGGAACCACCATATTCGGTGACGGCTCAATGGCGCTTATTATTGACGTTCCGGGGATAGTGCAGTCCATTCCCCGGCTGTCGAAAAGGCTTGAAAGAGCTTCGGCGGGCGCGGACGAAAAGAGCAGGAAACACATACTCCTCGTGGACGATTCTCTTTCTGGCAGGATCGCGCAGCGCGAGATGATAGAGCGGATGGGATACACTGTGGAAGTGGCGTCGTCCGGGATGCAGGCGCTTGCAAGGCTGGCCGAGCGCAGATACGACATGATAGTGACCGATATCAACATGCCCCGGATGGACGGATACGAGTTCACCCAGAAAGTGCGTTCATCGCCGGACATCCACAGGATTCCCATCATAATGGTGACGTCCGACATCAAAAGCGCCGACAGGCAGAAAGCGTACGATGTCGGCATAGACGATTTTCTAGCCAAGCCGTTCTCGGAGGACGATTTGAAAATCGCCATTGAGAAACACATGAGGCCATACTGAAACGAGGCGCCGAGAGACGCCGGACGGGGTGACCCGCATGGACAACAGAATTTTCGCCAGATTGAACGGCGATAGAGAAATTCAGATAGAAGAGCAGTTCGACCTTCAGAGCGTGCTCTGGTTCAAGCTCGGCTCGGAAGACTACGCAATAAAGGTGGACAGCGTGCAGACGGTGCTGGACGAGTTCTCGCTCACTCCGGTGCCGAACACGCCGAAGTTCGTCAAGGGTGTCATCAACCTTCGCGGCGTTATCGTTCCGGTGGTGGACCTCAAGGAGCTTTTTCAGATGCCGCTGGACGATGTGGAGACGGAGATGATTGTCGTCCTTGAACTCGACAACATGAAGGTGGGGATAGCCGTCGACAGGGTGATGGAAGTGCTGGCGGTGGATTTCTCAGCGCTCCAACCGCCGCCTCCGTCGCTTTCGGGCCTCGGCGCGGAATACGTCACCGGCCTCTGCAAACACGAGGCGCTAGTTCTAATAACGGTGGATATCGTTAAAGCGATAAATATAGCAAAAGAGATGCTCGGCAAGTATTCTTGAAAAACGGAGGTGGCTTTGTATGGAACGCAAGCATGGATTGAGAAGGAAGCTGTTCGCATGGTTCGGAGGTCTAGTCTTCGCCCTGTCGGGGATTGTGGGACTGGGCTTCTTGGGCATCTGGCAGCAATATAAAACGGTCACTCTGGAATTGTCCAGAAGCATGATCTACGGGGACACAAAGGACGCGGTTCGCGAGTTGGACAAGCTGACGAACGCTCAGGGGCCGCTCATCCTGTCTCTGGACAGGACGTTCCTCGACTATGTCGGCATCGGCGACGACCCGACTCCGGCATACCTGAAGGCGCGCGGCGAGATGGAGACAATGGTAAAGCAACTCGGCGTCTCCGCCAAGTCGGATCAGGACGTCAAGAGCGTTAAAGAGTTTCAGGGCGTGTTCAAGCGCTACAAGGCGTCCGGCGACAAGATATTGAAGATGTCCGAGAACGGCGATTACGACGCCGCCAACCGCGAGGTCGAAAAGAGCGGTTTCACAGAAGACATCGAGACAATGTCGAGCATCCTCGCGGCGCTTGCAAAAGCGAACACCGTCAACAGAGCCGAGCTGAAACAGAAGCAGGACATCGCCGGGACTGTGATCCCGCTGATTATTCTTTGCGTCATCGGCATCGTGATAGCGCTCAGCGTCGTCACCATCCCGATGGTTACGAAGAACATATCGGTCCCGCTATACCGTTGCGCGGAGTTCGCCGAATTGCTGTCCAACGGGGACCTGACGAAGAAGCTGATTTTCAAGCCGAACAGGATAGTGACCGAACACAGCGAGATAGGGCATCTGTTCAACAGCCTCAGCGACATGTCGCAGAAGCTCCACTCGATGCTGGAGAACATGAACAAGACGACGGTGCGGGTGAACAAAAGCTCGGTGCAGATAACGCAGGGCGCGCAGTCCATCCTCAGCGGCACGCAGGAACAGTCCGACTCGATAAACGACGTGACGAACAGCATCCAGCAGCTCACTTCGGCGATAGACACGATAGCGGACAATTCGAAGGCGATGAACTCTTCGGTCAGGGACACCGCCGGGTCGGTGGACAACCTTATCGAGGCCATCTTCAAGATAGACGAATCGGTTGCCGACCTCACGAGCCAAGTGTCGAACACCACGGCGGTAATCGCCCAGATGTCCGCTTCCACCGCTCAGGTTCACAACAGTTCCACCGTCATGGCGGAAGCGGTTCAGGAGACGTCTTCGACCATTCAGGAAATGCTCGCCTCCATCGAGGAAGTCTCCCTCAACGCGAAAGAGATGGACAAGTCGGTGAACGACGCGTCGGGCACAGTGGACGAGATGATGGCGTCGATCAACGAGATGACGCGAAGCATGGACGTGATGAACAATTCGCTAAAGCACGCGATGGTGGACATCGAGGTGCTGATATCGTCGGTGGGCGACGTGGCGAACGACGCAAAGGAAGCTTTCGCGGCGTCAGACGAAACCACCCGGATTGCCAAGTCGGGCGGCAAATCGATTCAGCAGAGCATAGAAGGAATGAAGGGAATCAAGGCGACGGTAAGCGACACCGCCAGAAAGATACGGGAACTGGGAGACAGTTCGGCGCAGATCGGCGACATCATAAACGTGATTCGAGAGATAGCGGATCAGACGAACCTGCTGGCGCTGAACGCCGCAATCGAGGCCGCCCGCGCTGGCGAAGAAGGCCGCGGGTTCAACGTCGTGGCCGCCTCCATCAAGAAACTCGCAGAGCGCTCCACCGAAGCGACGAAGGAAATCGAGCGCCTCATCCGCAACATTCAGAAGGAGACCGAAAAGGCCGTCTCCGCTATGGACGAGGGCGTAAAGGAAGTGGAAAAGGGCACGCACCTAGCCGACCAAGCCGGAACGGCGCTCGCGGACATCGTCGCCAGCGTCGAACGCACGGGCGTGTACATGAAACAGATTTCGGTCGCCACTGAAAAGCAGACTCAGAGCAGCGAGGAAGTCAAACAGGCGATGACCCGCCTCGGCAGCGTCGCCGACGGCATGAACGGCATCACCATTTCCCAGCAGGAAGGCACGAACAGGGTTAGGAGCGCGTTCGATCAGCTCAGCGGAATCGCCCAGCAAGTGAAGAATTCCACCATCGAGCAGAGCAAAGCGGGCAATCAGATTTCTCACGCTATCGAGACTCTCAACGGCATTTCCACGCAACTCACGTCCGCAACCAGCGAACAGGACAAGGGCAGCAACCAGATGGAACTGGCGATGGAGAACATCAACGTGCGGGCGCAGGAGATTCAGGACGCCACCCGCAAGCAGAAGGGCGAGGGCGACCGCATAAAGAAACAGATAGAGAACATGATGGAGTTGACTCAGAGGGTGACGGACGCGACGCTGCTTCAGTCGCAGTCCAGCCACAAGATAGTCGAGAAGATGTCGAACGTCGGCAAGATAGCCGTCAACACGACGAACAAGTCGAACGAAGTCAACAAGGGAGCCTCGTATCTCGAAGGCGCGGTAAACAATCTCGAACAGGTTATCTCTCAGTTCACTATCGAGATGTCGGAGCAGACGGTTCCGAAGGAAAAGGGACTGTCGCTTGTGGAGGAGGGCGGCTGAAGGGCGTCCGCGCGGGTCTTTTACTGACGCCGCCGCCAGAAGGAAGCGGCGTCTCCGCCTCGGCCGGTTGTTATGGCGGAAAAACAGAAGAACATACTCGTCGCCACGAGCGACGAATCATTGAGGAAGTTCATCGGCGCGCTCGCAAAGGACGCCGGATTCGCCGCGTTGCGCGCCGCGCCCGACGAGTCTCCGGCGGACGAAGCGTTGCGTTTTCAGCCTTCGGTGGTTCTGCTCGACGCGGATGAAGACCCGGAGGCGCTCGCCCCGGCGGTGTGCAGAATCATGTTCGAGTCGCCCCGCCCTGCGCTTCTCGTCACGCGAGACCCGGAGAAGTCGAGGGGACCTGTCTCGAACGCGCTGGCTCTCGGAGCCGCGGGCGCGCTTAATGTCCCCGAAGGAAAACCATACTCATCGCTGACCGACATTCAGAAAGACAGAATGGCTCGGTTGCTGACGAATGCCGCGTCGGCGCGGGTCGCCCGAATGCCTGTCAGGGAACTTGCCGCCCGGATTTCTTCAATGCGGGACGCGCTCGACTCGGAGACGGCGCGGCGCGATTTGGAAGTCCTTCAGTCTCACGTGAACGGCGCGCGCAGGTTCGACATCGTAGGGGTTGCCATATCGACAGGAGGCCCGAACGCTCTCGGCAGATTCGTGCCTCTGCTCCCGGCCTCGTTCCCGGCTCCCATTCTGGTCGTTCAGCACATCATCCCCGGTTTTCTGGACGGGATAGTCAAGCGCCTGAACGATAGTTGCGAGGTAGCGGTGAGGATGGCGGAAAACGGGCAGCAGCTTGAGCCGGGCGCGGTGTATTTCGCTCCCGATAAAAAACATCTCACGGTTGCCCGAACTCCGCAGAAAAAGATAATATCTAAACTGAGCGACAAGCCGGAAGGGCTGCTGTTTTGCCCGTCGGCGGATGTGATGTTCAAGAGCATGGCGGTGGTGGCCGGTTCCCGCTGCCTCGGCGTTATAATGACAGGGATGGGGCATGACGGAGTCGAAGGGCTTGCCGCCATCAAGAAGGCCGGCGGAGTGGCCGTCGCTCAGGACCAAGCCTCCAGCGCCATTTACGGCATGGCCCGCGCCGCTGTTGACGCCGCCGTCGTCGATCACGTCTTCCCTCTCGATAACATCGCCGGCGAGATGTACGGCCTGCTGTTTGATGCTCCCTCCGCGCCCGCCTCTTCCTAAGCTGCTGGCAATGGCGTTATCGGCCCTCGCCACCGGAAATAATGAGTTATCCGGAATAACCTTGATGAAAACTCTATCCTCAATAACGAACACAAGCGCCGCCAAGCGGATAATCGCATGCGCCATATTGTCGTGTTTAATATTTGCGGCTCGCGGCATATCGGCGGACGCTGGGTTTACTGTGATAAAAGTCGAGACGAAAGGGGCGGGGATTCCGAGCCGGGCGTGGATTGACGCGGGAGCTAGGGATGGAGTTGCGCCGGGCATGAAGTTGGAGCTTTTCAGAGGCGCGGCGAGCGTGGGAACCGTCGAGATAACGGAGGCGGGAGCTAAAACGTCATCGGGCTATTTTGAGCCGGGCTGCCCGCAGTGCGCGCCCGTTCAGGGCGACATAGCAGTCCGTTTTTCCGGCTCCGGTTTTACCATTATTCCCCCGCCTATACTGATACCTGAAGGAACAGGCCGCGCCAAGCAGCCGCCCGCCGAAGCTTTTGAGCAACTCGAAGCGGTTTTTAGGGCGTTCGCGTCTGGCGAGACTGACCCGGAGGTCGATGAAGAGGGAGTTGAAGCGGTCGCGCCGAAGCTTCCGCCACCGTGCCCGGCTGTGACGGATGACCTTGCTGACATATCGACCGAATTCTTTCCGTCTCCCGGTGACAGAGTGCGGGTAAGCGGCTTCGGCGACTACGTTGATTTCTGCCTGACGGTGGACGCGCTCGGATATCTGCGTTTGCCAGACGGGTTTAACGTAAGGACGGTTAGGAAGACGCTCGCGGCGGCGGAGAGAGATTTGAACGTTGCGATGATGGAGCGCGGAGGGCAGGGCGGCGCGAAGCTGTCGCTGATGCCACCCGGCGAATCAGCGCCGCAGGTTCATTATTACGTGTCCGGAAGCGTCGTTTTGCCCGGCGTTTACGAAGCGGAGCCGGGGCAGACGGTCGGCTCGCTTATCGCCCGCGCGGGAGGCCCTGCGCAAGACGCCGACGGAACAGCGCTCGTCGTTGAAGACCTATCCGCAAAATGGAACATGAAGCTGCTGAAACCGGAGAAATTGACGGACGGAACATCGGGCGGGTTGGACGCTCCGATTAACGGCGGAGTCGTGTTTCTGCCTTCGTCGCCGGAGAATCTCAACGCTTTTATTAATGAGATATTGACGATTCTATCTGAGTAGAAACCTTCGTTCCGATTCTCTTACTTGATAAGCCCGAAAGCTTTTGCGTGGAAAGTCAGTATGACTCCTACTCGCGAGCGCCAGTAGCGCGCTGTGTGTATCCCGTTGCCGTTCAGTTCGTCGCCTTGAACGATATGCTGCGAAGGGGCGGCGGGGATTCCCATTTCAGCCAGCGCCTCGCTCACTTTTCTGAAAGACTCGAAGTTGTTTCTTCCGGAAAAGAAGTCGTTGTGTCCGGCGTCGAAGTAAATGTGGACGTCTTTGCGTTTCATGTTCTTGAGGCGCGGCAGCGGGTCGTTGCGCCTGAGGTACTGTTTGTCGATTTTGCAGTTCGAGCCTTTTGACGCGTCTTCGCAGAATATGGAAGCTATTTCAGGCGTGGCGTCTTTCATATAGCTGAGGAAAAAAGAATCAGAAACCATGTCGGACAGAGTGTACATGGCGCTGAGAGAGGTCACGGAAGAAAAGACATCGGGGTTGCCTGCGAGCAAATTCATTGATCCGACGCCGCCCATGGAGAAGCCGCCGATTCCGCGCGCGCTCCTGTCCGCTTTCGAGCGGTACGCCGCGTCGATGTGCCCGACAAGATCGTCAACAATGTAAGTCTCGTACTGTCCCGTCGCGCTTTTTCTTATGCCGTCCACAAATTCAGGGCCGTCCGCGGGCGGCCATGTTTTCTTCCCGTCTCTCCTGTTGATGTAGAAGCTGGAATCTCCATCCGGCATGACCACTATCATCTCAGGCAACGGCAGCGGACATTCGGGATATTCCGCTTTCATGGCGTTCACCACGCCTTCAGGCAGCCCGACATCGTTTTTCTTGAGGCATGCCAGAAGCGCGTCGTAGTCCGCCACAGTGAACAGGCAGTCCGCTATCTGAGGGACCTGTTCCTGTTCGGGCCAGTGCTTCTCTTCCTCCAAATTGTCTTCTTTGGCGGGATCGTTGCGCACGAAGTTGTAGCCGTGCAGAAGGTAGACGACGGGGAAGCGCGCCGAATCATCCTTAAAATAGCTCGGCGGCAGATAGAGCCGGTAAAGCTTCTCCGTTCCCAGCGCCTGAGAAAAGAAACTTCCCCTGTCCGGTCTGACGTCGGACGCGAGAGCCGCAACCGCCGAGGCTATCAGGATCGCCGCCGCGAGCGCAGCCGAAAATTTTGTTTTTCTCATCTTATTTCCGCCTCCGCATCAAACATGTCCGTCACTCTTCGTCCGAACCGCCGCCCATGAATCTTTTAAATGTGTTCAGCGTGTGAATGATGACGTTCGGAACGGGAAGGATGTGGCCGGAGTTGAACCACACGATTTTTTTCGGGTCGTTTGCCGCTTTGTGGAACGCTTCCATCGCCTCGTAAGGCAACAGTTCGTCTTTCTTGCCGTTTATAAGAAGCAGCGGGCGCGGGGTTATGTGGCCCACGTACTCTATGGGGTCTACCGGTTTGAGGATTTCAAACGCTTCTTCCAGAGTGTATCCGGCTTCTTGAATCTGCTTCACCACGTCGTTAACTTCAGGGAGTTCGGACTTGTTAAAGACCACGGAGAAGTCTCCCGCGCCGTCCGCGAGAACGACCACTTTGAATCTTTCATCGACGGCTGTCGCGATAGCTCCCGTCATGGCTCCCATAGAGATGCCGAAATAGCCGAGCCTGCTGATATCGATGTCGTCGCGGGATTCGAGGTAGTCAACGCCTCTGCGGCAGTCGATGACCTGCTGGGTGATATTCCATCGAGTGTCTTTCACGTTGGGTTCTAGGATGTGGCGACCCGGTTTTGCCCGCTCGCCCTTATGGATGCCGTCGATAGCCAGCACCGCGTATCCGTATTTAGTCCAGTCCGGCGCGAAAGAGTCAGCAAGACTTTTGTCCGACTGGAGCCAGTGCATAAAGAATACGACGGGCCACGGCGGGCCGTCCAGTTCAATGACCCGCTTGTTGAATCCGGCTTTCAGTTCATCGTCCAGCGTGTCGATGTATCCGCGAATATTTTTCGGGACGAACAGGAACGCCGGGACGCGCTCTCCGTTGGCGCTGTCGAAATAGACTTTGTGTTTGTCGTAATGCTGACGTGATTCGATGAGGGATGATTCCGCGTTAAGGGGCAGGGAGCGGTCGTAGTCGAAATCCGCGCGATGCGCCTCGAAGATGGATTGCGCGAAGGCTCCGGAAGCCGAGACTATCGCCGCCAGCGCCGCAACAAACGTTGTTTTCATGATGCTTTTCATGGTGTTTTTCCGCCTTTCCGCCGAAGCCGCTCAATTGACATTCACTCACAAAAACGTAATAACATTAACATACCGGGCCGTCGAATTCAAACGCCGGGGGCGTTTGAACCGCCGTATTTATAATGGAGGCGGAGGGCGGAATCTTTCACGGAAATCAAGCCCGCGTCAAAGGCGGGCCATAAACAATCGGAGGAACGGCAATGAAGAAACGAATCGGGATGTGCGCGGCGATAGCGGCTTTGGTTCTGGCTGTCTCGGCGGCCGCGCCGAAAACTTCTCTGTCTCAGCAGGCGGCCGAATCGAAGGTCAAAGTCGGCATGATCGATTTCGACAAGGTCATCAGGGAGCACCCGGTGATGGTCAGGTGGCAGATCGAGCTTGAGACCACCAAAGACATGCGCGAAAAAGAAATGGAAAAGAAAATCAAGGAAAACTTCGGAATCACGGATCAGACGGAGCTTTCCGAGGAGCAGCGCGCTCAGATTCAACGCATAATCATGCAGGAGAGCCAGAAGTTCACCGCCGAGATGGAGCCTAAGCAACTCGAAAAAATGAAAGTGGTCGAAGAGGACGTCAAAGAAGTGGGAGCCGTCATCGCCACCGAGAAGAAGCTGGATCTCGTGGTTCTGCGGCACATCGTAGTATTCGGCGCGACGGACATCTCCGACGCCATCATAGAGCGGATAAAGAAGAAGTACAACTAATACTAGCATAAGCATGGCGGCAAGAGGCCGCCCCGGACGCGCGCGCGGCATGTGTGTCCAGCGCGCGCAGCGGTTTCAGCCCGCATTGGCGAATAATGCGGGTTAGGCGCGCACGGCGGTCGGGCGTTCACGGCATTGTTTTGCGGAGGATTTCATTTGAAACTAGGATGCGGCACAGCTTCTTTTCATAGAAAATTTTTTTCCGGCGAGATGGACATCTTCGACTGGATGGCCGTCTGCGCGCGAGACCTGAAAGTGTCGGGGATCGAGATATCAGACCGCCATCTGCAAAGCGCGGATGAAGATTACGTATGCAAGGTAAAGAGGGTGGCGGTGGATTTGGGGCTGACGATTTCCGCTTTGACCGTATCGACCGATTTCGGGATTGCGGACGACGCGGCGAGGGATAAACAATTGGAAGACGGAGAGTTTGCGGCCCAACTGGCTGCCGCGCTCGGCGCGCCGATATTGCGGTTCTCGGCGGGAAGGCCCGAGGAAAACAAGGAAGCGCAGTGGGACGAAATGGTCCGTTGCGTGCAGATAATGTGCGAACTGGCCGAACGCGACGGTATTGTTATGGCGGTCTGCAACGAGGCCGATGAAGATTTCATACAGACGTATGAAGACATCGACAGATTGATGACGGACGTCGGCTCGGAATGGCTGAGGCTGGGTCTAAACGCGGACGCGTTCGGCTCGGACGCCGAGGGTTTGACGAAGTCGATGTTCTACACTGTGCATGTCAGCGTTTCTGGAAATTCGAGAGGGTTCGACTGTCCCGCTTTCATACGCGCGGCCGCCGGGTTGAACTACCGGGGGTTCGTCTGCCACAGAGGCGAGGGAGCAGAAGACGAAGCAGCGGCGGCCGCGCGCGGAGTGGAGACCCTACGCGCGCTCATAGCGGGCTGACGAGGACCGCGGGCGGGCATCCGGTTCGCCCTTATGGAGACGGATATGATAAAAAAAATTGCCGCAGCCGTATGCGCGCTCGTTCTCGCCGCCGGCGCGGCTCTCGCTGTCCCCAAGACCGAAAATTTCGGCGTTCCCATCATGACTGTGGACGAGGTTCGTCCGGGAATGAAGGGCTACGGCCTGTCTGTTTTTAAGGGGGCCGAGCCTGAAAAATTCGATATCGAAGTAGTGGCGGTAATAAAAAAATGGCGCACGGGCAACGATTTGATAATAGTGCGCTGTAGCGGAAAAAATCTTGAATTCACGGGCATCGCCGCCGGCATGAGCGGCAGCCCTATGTACATCGACGACAGGCTAATCGGGGCGCTCGCGTACGGGTGGTACTGGCCCAAGGAAGCCATCGCGGGCGTTCAGCCGATAGAACACATGTTTGAACTCTGGGAGATGCCGGAAGCCAAAGGCTCCGCAGGCAAAGCGCAGGAGAGCGGGCGCTCCGCCGCGCCGTTCAGTTTTCTGAACCTCAGAGGCGAGGAGACGACGGCGGCTCTGACGGAAATCAAAAGGCTGCTCGGCGCTGGCGGCCCGGCAAGCAACTCAGGGCCGGAGCGAGCGGGAGGCGTCGATCTGGCTCCCATAGCCACCCCTGTGGCCACCTCAGGCATAGAAGGCGCGGGCGCGTCGCTTCTGTCAGATTTATTGCTGTCGCGCAACATGACCCCGGTGTCGGGCGGAGGCGCGGCGGGCGCGGCGGGTCCCCCCGGAATCAACGACCTGAAACCCGGCTCCGTGCTAGGCTCTCCTCTAATGAGGGGAGACCTCCGCGCCGCAGCCATCGGCACGGTCACTGTCCGACACGGTGACCGCATCCTCGGATTCGGCCATCCCTTCTTCAACGAAGGCCCGAACACGATTCCTCTGAGCGGCGGCGAAATATTCCACTTCATGTCGACACTCAACTGGACTTTCAAGATAGGGGCGGTCGGAGATGTCTTGGGCAGCATCACAGACGACCGGCTTCCCGCGATTTCAGGAAAAATCGGACTCATGCCGGAGTTCTTCCCGGTTAAAATAAATGTCTCTGACGCCTCGACAGGGTACTCGGCGAAATACGATTTCGAGGTCGCCAGAATAAGGGACATAGACGCCTCTCTAATGTTCGGCGCGGTCTCCACCGCCCTCGAACGCGCGTCCCTGCAATCCGAAGTCACCGCGAAGGTAACTGTGAGCGGGCGGCTGGAAGGATATGACCGCCAATTCGTTTTCGAGGACGTCTTCGCGCAGCCGCCCGGCAGCGTCTATTTTGCCCCCATGTTTTATCTGGCGGACCTTCTGTACAATCCGTTCCGCAAAGTAGATATCAAAGATGTCAGGTTCGACATCGAATTATCGAGGGAATCCAAGAGTTGCGAGATTTCGGCAGTGAATCTTATATCGAACAAGTTTCGCCCCGGAGACATCGTGAAGGCGGCGGTCAAGCTGAAACCCCACAACGCCGAGGAGTTCATGTCGGAAATCGAGTTTGCGATTCCGCGCGACGCTAGGCCCGGCCCGCTCACCATCGAGTTCGAAGGCGGAGCCTCTTTCTCCGGAGCGCCCACCGCAGCCGCCCCGGAAAACTTCGATCAGTACTACGACACTATTCTCAAATGGATTCCGCAGAACACTCTCTCTGTAAAATTCATCTATCCTGAATTGGGACTTGCGCTCGGCGGATTCGAGGTCAACGGACTTCCCAAATCAATGGAAGCCTCCGTGAATAAAAGCTTGGCGACGACGCAGAAACCGTTCCCGAGATACGAGCGGTCAACGCTGAAGACGGACTATGTCGTCAGCGGCAGGCGGCAGATTGTCGTCAACATCGAGAAGGAGTACTGAAAATGAAATCGACTAAGATATTCGTCGCGGCCGTCGCGTTGTGCGCGCTGTGCTCGACCGCTCTGGCAAACACCACAAGCTACTGGTCGCAGGCGGGAGTCGCGCAGTTCTACAAAGGCAAGTTCACAGGGACTGCCCTTACCGACACCGGGCTGATAACCCTCGGCGTTAAAATGGAGCAGACATTTTCGACTCCGGAGCCGAATCTCTGGGCCGCGGCATACGACAACAAGGGCGACTTGTGGGCGGGCAGCGGCAACAAAGCCATACTGTATAGAATTCGCTCCGGAAAAGGAGAAGGCGAAGAGGTTGCCATCCTTCCCGGCTCTGGAATAAGCTCGATAGTGGTAGATAGGAACAACAATGTGTACGCGGCGGTATTTCCCGGCGGCTCGATCTATGTTGTGCGGCCCGGCGCGCGCGCGGCCGTATTCGCCCAGATTCCCGCATCCTTTGTGTGGGATATGAAGTTCGCGCCGTCGGGCGACTTGTACTGCGTGACCGGCATGCCCGCCGCGGCTTACAGAATCAATCCATCAGGCATCTTCAAAAACCTTTATGTCAGTTCCACCGAGAGACATTTTCTCTCGATGTTCATGGATGGAGACAAGTTTATTTACACAGGCACAAGCCCGAACGGACTTGTGTTGCGCGTGAACATCGAAGCGGCGGAGAAAGGCTACGCGCCGCCTCCCGAAGTCTCCGCTCCGAGAATGACCACCCCACGCCCGTCCTCCGACGACGCGGCGCAGGAGGACGAATTCCAGCCTGAACCTTCAATGCCTGTTTCTCCGGACGGCGCGGGCTTTGCCGAAACCGCCGTCGAGCGAGCGCCGGATCCGAGGGTGTCGGTTCTTATCGATATGGTGGAAGACGAGGCGTACAGGTTGCTTCCGTGGAAGGACGGGTCGTTCCTTATCGCGGCCAACAGCGAACAGTCCCCGCAGTCGGCGTCTGCGCAACAGCGCCGGCCCGGACGAGTCGAGCCTTTGAGCTTCATGCTGCCCCCAAAAGTTCCGCAGTCCGGGCAGCAACTGCCGTTGAACCCTGCCCGCGTATATCTCGCCGACCCGTCCGGACAGTCCCGCGTCATCCTTGAGATTCCCGACCCGTTTATTCTGTCCATGATTCCGGCGGGGGCCGACCGCGTTCTCATCGGTTCCGGCAACGACGGCAGGTTCTACAACCTTGACATGAAAAAAGAAACGGCGACGCTTCAGGAGTTGCAAGCGTCCCAGATTCTGGCGATTGTCGGCGAAGGCCCGAAGCTCCGCTTTGTCACAGGCAACCCCGGAGCGGTGTTCGCGCCCACAGGACTTATGAATGACCTCGGGGAATTCCTCTCCAGCGTGAACGACGCCTCCACCCCGGCGGTTTACGGAAACCTCGACGCGGTGGCGTTCACTCCCAAAGGCTCCGCTCTTGAATTCAAAACGCGCACCGGAAACACGCCCGACCCGACGGACGGCACATGGAGCGAATGGTCCGCCAAAGAGGGCAGATGGCCTTTCAGGATATCAAGTCCTCCCGGCAGATATGTTCAGTATGGAGCGACGCTTCTTCCGACAACCGACGGGCAGTCGCCCGAACTGCGCGAGGTGAAAGTGTTCTACCTGACGGCCAACCAGCCGCCGAGGATATCTGCGATAAACGTGACGCCCGCGCCGCAGTCGAGAAGGCCCACCGCCCCGCCGTCGAGAACAGGCGCCGCGGCCACTCCGCCTCAGATGCCTCCCGCCTCCTCTGCGGCCTCCTCCGGACCCGCTCCGGCGTCCGCCGCCGCTGCGGCAGCCGCTCAGCAGCGCGCCGCCATTGCTCCTTCCTCGACTGAGACTAATCTCATCGTCGGCTCGATAGCCGCTTCCAACGACATCTCCGTCCGTTGGTCGGCCTCAGACCCCGATCAGGATTCTCTTCGCTACAGCCTCCAGTTCAGGTCCCTTCCGGACGGCCAGTGGACCGTCCTCGAAAAGGAATTCTTCGAATCGGAGTATCGCTGGAGCACGGAATCTGTTCCGGACGGCAGATACGAAGTAAAAGTGGCCGCCTCAGACATAGAGTCCAACACAGCCGAGCGCGCCCTTTCACACGAGGCGATAACCGACCCGTTCATAATCGACCACACACGACCGACAATAATTATCTCCGAACTTAAAAAGGACGGCGCTCTCTACCGCGTCTCCGGCTCGGCGACGGACAACTTCAGCGCGATATCATCCATTGAGTATTCCGTCAACGATCTGAAATGGCGGATGGTGTTTCCCAAAGACGGGCTTCTGGACTCGATGCGCGAGGAGTTCAGCTTCTCGTTCGAAGCTCCCGGCGGCGACGGCCCGCATACGCTGATTGTGCGCGCCCGCGACTTTGTCGGCAACACCGGCTCTGTTTCCAAATCGTTTAAATAACGGAACAGCAAAACATAAAATCGCTTCCTCAGGCGCGCGCCGTCGCGCTCCGCCGCTTCTTTGCCGCGAGCATTTCCATTAACCCGGAGTTTTCGCTATTATTAATCCATTGGCGGCGCGACGCTGGCGCCGCCTGAAAGAATTTATCACAACGGAGGTTTGACCATGAAAGCCGTGATGATGGCGGGCGGAGAAGGAACCCGGTTGAGGCCCCTCACGCTCAACTTGCCCAAACCCCTTGTTCCAGTTTGCGACAAACCGATGATGGAACACATATTGGAAAAGGCCCGCGACATGGGCATTAAGGACTACATATCCACCCTTTACTATCTAGGCGATGAAATCATGGCGCACTTCGGAGATGGCTCGGCTTGGGGCGTCAACATGGATTACTCAGTCGAGGAGACCCCCCTCGGAACCGCTGGCGCGGTAAAAATCCTTGAAGACAAACTCAACGACACATTCATAATCCTCAGCGGCGACGCCCTGACCGACATGGATTTGAAGGAAGCCGTGAAGTTCCACAAAAAGGTCGGTTCCATCGCCACCATCGTTCTCACTCGCGTTGAGACTCCGCTCGAATACGGCGTCGTCATCACCGGCGACGACGGGCGGATCATCCGTTTCCTAGAAAAACCGGGCTGGGGCGAAGTCTTCAGCGACACCGTAAACACCGGCATATATATCATCGACCCCGCAGTATTTAAATATATGGTGTCCGGAAAGAACTACGACTGGAGCCGCGACATATTCCCGATGTTGCTCGCGGACGGCATGCCGTTGTACGGTTGCGTCCTCGACGGTTACTGGTGCGACATCGGCAGCCTGAAGCAATACCGAGAGGCGCACGAAGACGCCCTGAACGGCAGAGTAAAAATCTCATTCGGCGGCAAACAGATTAAACGCAAGGTGTGGGTCGGAAAGAACACCGAGATTGCCTCCGGCGCAAAGATTATCGGCCCGGCAATTATCGGCTCGAACTGCAAAATAATGAGCGGAGCGATGATTAACGAGTTCTCCGTCATCGGGGACAACTGCATAATCGAGCCGGGAGCCGGGCTGACCCGCTCGGTGTTCTGGAACAACGTCTACTTCGGGCGCAACTCATCCGCCACCGGCGCGATAGTCTGTCGCAACAACATAATCAGGGAGGACGTCAAGATAGGCGAGGGGGCCATCCTCGGAGACAAGTGCAACGTCGGCAAAGGGGCTGTCATAAAGCAACAAGTTAAGATATGGCCCGACAAGACCATCGTCTCCGGAGCGACCGTCACAAACAGCGTTATATGGGGAGACAACTGGCCCGGAGCTCTGTTCAGCGCGCTCGGCGTCAAAGGCGTCGCCAACGTCGAGATAACGCCCGAATACGCCGCCGCGCTCGGAACCGCATTCGGCGCGTCCCTGCGCCCCGGTTCCCGCCTCATCGTCAGCCGCAGTCCCCATAAAGTTGCCCGCATCATCAAGCGCGCCCTCATCTCCGGCCTGATGTCCGTCGGCGTCAACGTACTCGACTACCGCACCGTCCCTCTCCCCGTAACACGGCATATCGTCAGGAAATCGGACTGCGTCGGCGGCATCCACATCCGCATATCCCCATATCAGAACGAGATGATACTCATCGAGTTCTACGACAACAACGGAATCAACATCGACACGAACGTCGAACGCAAGATAGAAAGCATTTTCCAGCGGCAGGATTATCGGCACGCTCCTCTGGACAGCGTCGGCACGCTCGAATACGACCCGCTCGCGCTTGAACAGTACGCGAGCGATTTCCTTCAATATGTCGATCTCGACGCCATCCGCGCGAAAAGATTCCGCATGGTCATCGACTACTCGCACGGAAGCCTTTCCCTGCTTCTGCCTCCCGTCCTCGGAAGGCTAGGCATAGAGGCCATATCCCTTAATTCCTACATCGACCCCAACATGAGCCCCCGCGCCTCCGCCATAGACCCGGACGGACTCAAACAACTAAGCGCCATAGTTCGTTCCCTCAGCGCCGACCTCGGCGTTCTTGTAGACGGCGAATCGGAAAAAATTTCTCTCGTCGACTCAAAGGGCAGGGCGGTTTTCGGCGACAGACTGCTCGCCCTTATGATTGAACTGATAGCCCTTGAAAGAAAAAATCCCGTTATCGCCACTCAGATACGCGCTCCGTTGGCTGTTGAAAAAATTGTCGCAAAGCACAAGGGCAGCCTCATTTACACCAAGTCCAATTCGCGCGACCTGATGGCCGCCGCAATGAAAGAAAAAATCGACTTCGCAGGCGACACCAAAGGCGGCTTCATATTCCCGGAGTTCCAGCCTTCTTTCGACGCGATGATTTCTCTGAGCAAAATACTTGAAATCATGGCCAAGCACGACGTTTCCCTGTCCGACGTCAACACGAAGATACCGGAGATACATGTCGAATCCGCAACCGAGCCTTGCGACTGGGACAGCAAAGGCAAACTGATGCGGCTGCTCGTGGAGAAGTTCAAAGGCAAAAACGTGAACCTCACGGACGGATTAAGGATGGCAGTAGGCAAAAAGGGATGGGCGCTCATGCGGCCCGACCCCTCGGAGCCTCTGGTGCACATCGTCGCCGAAGCGGAATCTGCAGCCGAAGCAAAAAAACTGGTCTCGCAGTATTCTAAAGTTATCCGCGAGATAAGCGAATAAGCGCGGCGGGAAGCGCGGCGCGGGCGGTTTCATCCGCGCCGTCTGGAAATAATTATTAGCAAAGTGTAGAATACTTTTTACGGCCGAGCCGTAGCGTCAACGGGGCGTAGTGAAGTCAGGTCATCACGCCAGTTTTGGGAACTGGAAACCCTCGGTTCAAATCCGAGCGCCCCGATCCACAAAGAACAAAACCGGCAGATATGGTTGTCGGCGCATTGAGCGCGAGGGGGCTACAGGCGGCCCTGTTTGCGAAGCGTTTCCTCAAAGAACGGCAGTGTTTTTTTCATGCCGTCTTCCGCGCTTATCCGGGGCTGCCAGCCGAGAACTTTTTTTGCCACCGAAATATCGGGCATTCGTTTTTTCGGGTCGTCCACAGGAATATCGCGGTAAACGATTTCGCTTTTTGAGCCAGTGATGTTGATTATCAGGCGAGCATATTCGAGCATAGACATCTCGCGCGGGTTGCCGATGTTCACCGGGTCGTGATAGTCGGCTTCGAGCAGCCTCATTATGCCGTCCACGAGGTCGTCCACATAAGTGAAGCAACGAGTTTGTGAGCCGGCCCCGAAAACGGTAATCGGCTCTCCGAGAAGAGCCTGCGCGCAGAACGCGGGAACAACCCGTCCGTCGTTTATTCTCATCCTCGGGCCGTAAGTGTTGAATATCCTTACTACGCGGGTGTCCAGCCCGTGGCTGCGGTGGTATGCCATAGTCATGGCTTCGGCGAACCGTTTTGCCTCGTCGTATACTCCGCGCGGCCCGATCGGGTTGACGTTTCCCCAGTATGTTTCCTTCTGCGGGTGTTCCAGCGGGTCGCCGTACACCTCGGACGTTGACGCGAGGATGAACTTCGCGCCTTTCGCTCTGGCAAGCCCAAGCGCTTTGTGGGTTCCCAGCGATCCGACCTTTAGGGTCTGTATGGGATAGTTGATGTAGTCGATCGGGCTGGCCGGGCTTGCGAAGTGCATCACCAAGTCAACTTTGCCGTCTATAAAAAGATAATTTGTCACGTCGTAGTTGAAAAACATAAACTTTTTATCCATCAGGTGGCTGACGTTGTCGGGATTGCCTGTTATAAGATTGTCCAAGCAGACGACGTCGTATCCCGACGCGATGAGTCTGTCGCAAAGATGAGAACCTAAAAAACCCGCTCCGCCTGTCACAACCGCTCTCATGCCGATCTCCCGAATCGCGCGCCGCGTTCCCCGGCGCCGCATTCAGTATATTACAGGAGCGATAGGCTGAATACAAGGCGTTCTGCGGCTGCTTCTGCCGCGCCGGACAAAGCGCGCTTCCGCAAGCGGGCCGCCGTGGGTTATAATCCGCGCATGGCAGCGCCGGAAATCTCAGTGGTTATCCCCGTCAGGAACGGCGGCGCGCGCCTCCGCGAAGCTCTCGACTCCATCGCGGCTCAGACATTCGGCAACTGGGAATGCCTGATTGTGGACGACGGGTCGACGGACGGTTCGCGGCGCGCGGCAGACGAATACGCCGCGGCGGACGCGAGATTCAAAACTCTGAGCGTCGGCGGCTCCGGGCTGGTGGCCGCCCTTAATGCGGGGCTTCGCGCAGCCCGCGCTCCTCTCATCGCCCGCATGGACGCAGACGACATTTCCGTTCCCTCCCGGCTCGAATCGCAGGTCGCTCTCATGCGAGCTAGGCCCGAAATCACCCTCTGCTCATGCCTCGTGCGCATGTTCCCGGACGAATCCGTCGGCGAGGGTATGAAACTCTACGAAGAATGGCTCAATTCGGTTGTGGACGAGGCGGACATACTGAGAGATTTTTTCGTGGAGTCCCCTTTTGCGCATCCTTCGGTGATGTTCAGGCGGCAGGCGGTTATTGACGCCGGGGGATATCTGGACAACGGTTGGGCCGAGGACTACGACCTTTGGATGAGGCTCAGAGAGCGCGGAGCAAGATTCGCGAAAGTCCCGGAAGTCCTCCTGCTCTGGAGGGACTACCCCGAAAGGATGTCCCGTTCGGACGCCGCGTACACTTTGCCGAGGTTCAGAAAACTGAAGGCGAAATATCTTGCCGGAGCGTACTTGAACAAGGGCAAGGCGGCGGTCATCTGGGGAGCTGGCAGGGAAGGGCGGTGGTGGTGCGCCGAACTATCAATGCGCGGCGCGGACGTCCGCCGTTTCGCAGATGTCGACCCTGATAAAATCGGTCACAAGATCGGAGTCATCCCCATCGTCTCCTACGAGGAGCTTGCGGACAGGAACCCGGACGAATTCATTTTCTGCGCGGTCGGCGCGCGCGGCGCCCGCCCCCTCATCAGAAGCAAACTCCTAGAATTCGGTTATGTCGAACTTGAAGACTTTATTTTTCTGGCTTGATTCCGGGAGCCGCCGGGGTTCCGCTTTTAGCGGCTGCGCTCTTCTTGTCTGTCAGGTTCGCAAGATACACCCCGGACAACACCGCCGCCGTATACACGAGCAACTGCGCGGTTATCGGCTCTCCGAGCGTCAGCCATGCGATTATCATCGTTATCACGCATTGAAGATATATCAGGTTCGTAGTGAAAATGATTCCCAGAGTGTCCATGCAGCGCACCCAGAGCGTGAACGCCAGCGCGTGGCACAGCGCGCCGAGATAAAACACTCCGGCTATAGACGCGGGCGTTATGCCGGACAACTTGCCCGAAACCAGTTCGGCGATAAAAAACGGCATCGTCGCGAATATGCCCACGACGGTGATTTTCCGGGTGATGATTATGGGCGACAGACGCCGGGAGATGTCCCTGCCGATAAGCGTGTAAGCAGTCCATGCCACAGCCGATAAAAGGATAAGGACATCGCCCAACGGGTTGAGGTCGAAATTAACCTTGCCGTTCCATATTATGAGCGCGCCGCCCGTGAAAGCCACAACCAGCCCGACCCCGTTTTTCCACGATAGTTTCGATGAAAACAAAATTGCAGACCCTAGCGCCGTCAGCGCGGGAGCCAGAGATATCAATATAGAAGCGTTCGTCGCGCTAGTGTGGATCAGCCCTGTGTGCTCGAAATAAAAATATAGGAAAAGCCCGGTAAGGCCCATCCCCGCCATTAGCCGGTTGTCCTTCGTGTCGGGTTGTGCGCCTCGCTCCGTTCTAAACGGCAGTAGAGCCAGCCAGCCCACCACGAACCTCATAAACGCCAAACTCATCGGCGGTATCGTTCCGTCCTTCACCGTCACCCGGATAACGATATATGCGTATCCCCAGATGAAAAGGGTGAGAACGCCCAAAAAAACATTAAAAGGCCTGTTTTTCAGCAACTTATCCAATAAAGTTCCGCCCGCGCGTCACAAGACGCAACGCTATCCGACCCGCGATATTATAAAGCTTGAGGCAAAAATTCACGATATCCGCTGAGATATTTGCTCGCCGGGCCGCCTGAAGAACGGCAGATGCCCCGTCGCTCGCGTTGTTTCCACAAAGAAAAAAGCCACCTTCCTTGGTGGCTCTGTAGGAGGAGTTGCTGTGACTAGCAGCAACCATGTCAATATATATATCGGAGCTCTGGCGAAAAACTTTAGAGGTCTTTAAATATTTTTTTGCCCTCAAAGAAATCAGTAAATAAAGAAAAAACCATAAGAAAGATTGCCGAGCCAGAGATGGCATAGCCCTTTTTTGAAAAAAATGATGTAGCTTCTAAATTTCAGTTATCTTCATTGTGTTTTAAGAGATTAACAGTATAATTTTGCTAACAAATTGATAGATTTTTAACAACATAGCACAAAGGGATTTTTATGAGACCTGATGCTCAGTGGACGCTTAATCACGCGCCGAAATACGGCCGTTTCGGCGCGCCGCGAACAATTTCGCCTTTGGAAACGGCAAAAAAACTTAAACCTATCTTTGATTGTTTCGAGGTCAGAAGCAAAAAAGACATATATCGAGTGGATAGATGTGGCGTGCCCGCTTATGTCGTGAAGCGAACCGGAGAACATGGCCGCGAGGATGCTTTCTACAAGGGAAAAGGATATGCGGATATCGACGCAAGAGTAAGCGCCCTTATGGAAGCCGTGGAACGGTATAGCGCGGAACGCTATGACGGCGAAATCGTATGCGGCACATTCGATCAGATTAAAACCAAGGGGCCGGCGGTCAATCCCGATGATTTGGGGCCGCCGCGCGTCGATGATGCGTATTCGAAGAATTGTGTCGTGGAATGGGCGCAAGGCTTCGACCTAATTCAGCAGCGCTCTACATTCGTGCCGCTAAATCTTGTCATATATCCTTATAAGCGCGGCCCGGAGCTTTTTCGCGCCGGGAGCGTTGGGTTGGCATCGGGCAACACTATGGAAGAGGCGATTTCACATGCTTTGTGCGAGGTCATTGAGCATGACGCGCTTGGCGTGTCCAATGTTTATAATCCTCATGCTTTAGAAATAATCATTTGCAAACCTGACGGTTCGATAGACGAAGAAAGGGATCGAGATAAGCCGGATGACATAACTCCCGGGTTTGCGTTTCCGCTTATTGATCCGTCAACTTTTCCGGCGCGCGCCGCGAAGATAGCAAAAAAACTAAACGACGCTGGCCTCGCATTTTTTGTCAGGAATATTACAACGGATATAGGCATTGCTTCGGTTCGCTGTATCGTCGTGGAAAAGAATTCAGACGGCGCGTTTTATGCGTTCGACGGCGCGGGTTCCCATCCCGACGCGGCAATAGCGTTGCTCAGAGCGCTCAGCGAAGGCGCTTTAAGCCATTCGGCGTCAGTATGGCTGCGGAACAAAGGCCTATGGCCTCCTTTTACACCGTTGACTATGGGCCCGCATAAACTATATGGTTATGGCCGTGTTTGTCCGTTTTCCGATGTGCCTTCTTACAAACATAAAACAGTCGATGAAGATATACGCCTCATGCTCAAAAAACTTCAGACCGCAGGCCTGAATCAGGCAGTCGCAGTGGATTTGACAAAGCCGGAGACCGGCTTTCCCTCGCTTAGAATTATTGTTCCCGGAACAGAATATTTGTGTGAAGAACCCGGAAAACATCCATATGGTTTGCGCGCGAATAATGCGAAAAATCAACGTTTCAAGCAGTTCGCTGAATTACTATAATCTTCCGACCTATCGACGCGAGTATGATGTTTTCCGCCCGCATAGCTCGCTTGAAACATGACGCTGTCGGAATTTTCACTCCGCTATGGAAGCTCCAGTCGACCTCCTGTCTCCTTACGCTTCCATAGCGGAGACAGCATTGACGACACAACTCGACGGAGACTGAGACTACAAAAAGAAAAACCCCTAACTTTCTGGCTGGTACTATAAATGGGGGCAGATCGCGTTTAACAATAAACAATCAAAAGCAAAACCATTATTCACGATATTTATATAGATGTAGGGCGGCATCGCCGAATGCCGCCGCTTAGAAAACGCGCCCGGTTCGTCGGCCTTATCGACGAAGCAGGGTTGAAAAGCAATTTAGCGTATTATGATTGAACAGCATTGAGCGTCATGCCATATATTATTATGCAGTCATTCCTTTTTCTTTGTGCCGTCCTTCCCGCGAAAGCGGGAACCCATTTTTAACCATATTGCTAAACAGCCCTCGCTATAATTGTCAATAATCGGCATCAATCCAAAACCATTACCCCAAAACCTCAAGTGCTAGATACTCATGCAAAATGAGATTCCGCTACTTGGTTTGTTTTCTCTGGATGCGTTTGGTGGTATAATATCGTGACTATCGGAGAACCAATAGCATGTGTCATCAAAACTCACAGAACATTATAAAAAAACACATTTTCGTATTTCTCGGCATCTTTTCCCCGGAGACAACCCTCTTCAAACTCCAGAAACCCCGCTTTTTCTGAAACCCCCTCTGGAGAGAAATCGCAGAGAACCCCGCGCCCAACACCTTATCGTGAAAAAACCCGCCCGATAATTTAACAGTTTGAGAGTTATCGCTAGTCAAAGCATCAAAAAACCTGCGAAAATACATTGCCCCTAAATGACCGCGTAACCCGCTATTTAGCAGTCGAATAAGACGGAATGCCATCCTGTAGTCGATATGAAACAAAAGCGAGCGTGATAGCTAAAGGGTTGAGGAATGTTAGTAATTGGACATGTAAAATTGTCGCAGAAAAAAAACCACGGATGGTTGACAGGGTATCTGTTAGCCGATATAATAACTGTAAAGGCTTACGGCTATGGAGGGTTGTTTCATGTCTAAACCGATTAAGGAATGGCTGACGCAGGAAGAGCTTGAGGCGGAGCTTAAGCGAGCGGGCGTTGACCTCGCAGAGGAGCGCAGCAATCGGAATGTTCGCCGAGTTCTTTATTATTACAGGTACAAAGGGCTGATCACGCCGCCTATCCGAAAAATGGTCGGCAAGCGGCTCACTCTTTTTTATCACAACATAGTGGTCAGCGAATTTCTCACCATCCGCTTGCTCAAAGCGCGGGGAAAGTCTCTTGATGATATAGCCGAATACATGAATAAGGGGGCGAGGGCGGAATTCGTCTCGAGCGTCTGCGACGCCGTGCGGGAAGTTGAGGCGCGTTTCGGATTTGAGCAAGACACGGACATGATGACGATGTCCGCGCTGAGCAAAGACGGTCAGTTCATCTACCTGAAAGCGAAGAAGAAAAATGTGAAGGCGATAAGAGAAGCGCTGCGACGGATAGGCTTCGAGCCTGACTCGCTCACGAGCGAAGACATTGATGGGATGGTGAAATAAAAATTTGCCGTCTAACTGTAAGGGTGTACAAAATAGCAAAGGGTCGATGCCGAGATTGCTTTGAATGCAGTCTTACATTTCATATATAAACAAGCAGACAAAATTGATTAAAAAGGAGAATATGCCATGACAGAAGAACTGTACTTGAAAAAGCTCAACTGGTTTAAAGAAAATGAGAAGCCGGAAGTTGTTCTATTTGTTACGGATTATGAGCCGCGCACAAGAATTGTTATTGCATGGACTAACACCAAGACCACTATGCTAAAAAACATCAGCCCTCTAAAAACCAACGTCGAAAGCGAAATATGGGATTGGCTATGGCAAAACACGGCATTTTCCTTGGATGAACTCAGGATGAAAAGCTCTGTTTCGTCACTTGAGATAGACAGATTGCTCCGGCCTCTTGTGGCAAACAGGCTCATATATCCGGATGGCACGGTGAACTCCTTCGTCCAGCGGTATCTCAGAGAGAGGGTGCTCAAGCTTTTCGATGCAAAACATAAAACAACCGCAACTAAACGCAATAAAATAGCATATTAGCATCTATATTTACAAAAGCGGGACGAACGATATACTAAGAAATGGCATCTAAATATTTGTACAATTATTGCAGATGGTTTAAGAAAGGAGCTGAAAAGTGAGACTTATCTATGAGCCTAAAGGTCGCGCGCGGGAATATGCTCCCCTTGCCGCCAACCTGTATACGTCCTGCACACACGGTTGTCTCTACTGCTATGCTCCAAGGTGTATGCAACGGAACCGCGAACTTTTTCACACTTGCGCAAATGTAAGAAAGAACGCTCTCAAGCTTTTCGCCTCTGACTGTGCGGAATATGCAAAAATGCGACTAACGGAGCCTGTATTGATGTCCTTTGTAAGCGATCCATATCAACCTGATGAACTTGAGTTGAGAATCACCCGAAAAGCTCTCGAAATCGCAGCCGAGCACAAAGCGCCGATACAGATATTGACTAAGGGGGGCACAAGAGCGATATCGGATTTTCCGCTTCTCGCGGCGACAGGCGCGCAGGCTGCTTTTGCTTGCACATTAACGGTGTGCGATAAATCGTGGGCCGCAAAGCTCGAACCGCAAGCGGCAGAACCGGAAGACCGGTTGAACGCGTTGAAAGCCGCATATAACGCCGGAATAACCACTTGGGTTTCTTTCGAACCGTCGATTGATGAGAAATCAGTTATTGAATTCATCAGATTGTCTCATTCTTATGTTGACCTGTATAAAGTAGGCGCGATCAGCGGCGATAAAACATTGTCCACGATAAGCAACTGGCGCGATTACGCGTCGAACGTTATCAATGAACTCGAAAAGCATGAAAAGAAATATATCATTAAGAGCGATCTCAAGAAAGAGATGACTCCTAATGGCGACTAAAAACAAAATAAACATTGTTACAATGAGGCTGGAGGCATTGACGCCCGCTGACTATAATCCGCGTAAAATCACGCGATTGGCAAAACGCGGTTTGAGAAAATCCATCGAGACATTCGGATACGTCGACCCCATAATATGGAACAAACGCTCAGGCAAAATTATATCAGGCCATCAACGGTACGCCACGCTTGTTGAAATGCACGGAAAGGATTATGAGGTTGAGGTCAACGTGGTTGACGTGGACGATCAGACTGAAAAGGCGATGAATATTGCTTTGAACAATGCAGAAATACAGGGAGTCTTCGATTCGGACGCTCTTGATAAATTGTTGCAGGACATAATTGAATTCCCGGAATATATCGATTTGAATTTTGATCTAATACATCCGCAAAATCATAATAAACCCGAGATCGGCATCATCAGCAAAGACCCATTATTATATCCTAATTGGATTGTGATAAGATATGACAATTGCCAGCTTGGCGGTAATAAAATTAAGAGCATCAAGAAAGAAATCGAGAAGACGGGCGCAAAAATGATATGTTCTGAAAACCTAAACGACGAGAAAGAAAAATCAAAACATGCCTAAGGACAACACTGCAAAAGAAACAAAACTTGTGTTAAGAGAAAGCATGCTCCCGGAACACCCCCGTGTGCTTGATTTATTCTGTGGCAACGGCGTTATGTACAGATCTCTATATGAAGAGCGCTCTGTCAGATATTTAGGTATTGATAAATCAAAAATATTCAATGCTGAACTTTGTATAAAAATAGATAACGAGAAATGGTTGCTCAATAACAAAATAGACTGCTTCAATGTGTTTGACATCGACGCATATAGTTCTCCGGGCAAGTATTACAGCCTCATACTGAGCCGCATTGCAGTGATAAATGAACCATTAATATTATTTTCGACCGACGGCGCTCTGATAAGTTTCAGAATCAATACGAAGCTTCCATGCGAATATCTTATTTCTGAAGGAATAAGTCCTGATTTTCAGATACCCGGACTATATAATTATTACGAAGACATTCATTCGACATACATAAAAAAGCTTGAATTGAACTACCCTGTCAAGGTTGATGAAATAAAAGTCTCTTATAACGACACGAAAACCACAGCATACTGGGGATTCAGATTGTTGCCTGTTTGAATCTTGAACTGCGTAATAGATGACAATATACGAAGAATCGTATTGAAGGGGAATAGAATGAAGAATAGTCAGTCAACACTATTTCCAGAATATGAGGTGAAGAAATATAAAGAACCGGCGCTCGTAAGCGCATGTTTTCTTGGTATTCCATGCCGATGGCACGGAAGAAGAGCGAAGAAGCGGGATAAACTTATCGAAAAACTGAAAGAGAAATATGTGCTTATTCCGGTTTGTCCCGAGCAGCTTGGCGGAATGCCGACTCCGCGCACCAGCGAGTACCTGAAGGGGACCGGCGCGCAGGTCCTCGACGAGGGTCTCCGGATTATCGCACCCGAAACATGGGAAGATGTCACAGTCTATCACGTGAAAGGCGCTGAATATGTTCTTGAAATTGCGCGAATAGTCGGAGCGGATGTTGCATATCTAAAAAGCGGAAGCCCATCCTGCGACAGGGAAGGCGTGGCCGGAGAAGTATTGAAAAGAGGCGGAGTGAAGGTTGTGAAGGTTGGATAGTACATGGTTTTTAGACGAGGTCGCTGTCGTCGAACAAAGGTTGAAATCTGTTGTTGTCAGATAAACAATTAATAATGGATTTATTTGCATCCGAAAGTCCAAATCGCGGATTGCCGATTGATTACACCCCGGTGAAGGCGCCTTTCTTTGAGCCGGAAAGAATTATTCTGGCAAAGGGGAGCATGGAGACGGAAATCCGGCGGCGATTTGTCGAGTCTATAATTTCTTTGTATCCGGGGGCGCTGGTTATTGATCGCCGGGACATCCCTCACAATAAAGTGTCTTTTGATGAAAAGAATCCGGTTGAAAGGCTCGCCGCAGGCAAAAAGACTCTTGTTTTTGGAGAACACAAAAGCGCAGTCCGGTTTAGCGACGAGGAAGGCAACACTTGCCCCAACTACTGGCACTTCTCGCCTTATGGATTCTGTCCTTATGGATGCAAGTATTGCTACCTTGCCGGAACGCTTGGCGTGTGGCATTCGCCGACGGTAAAGATTTTCGTGAACATCGAGGAAATTGTTGAGCAGATTGATAAAATCGCGAAAAAACTTTCCTCGCCAACCGCTTTTTATGTCGGTAAACTCCAGGACGGATTGGCTCTCGATCCGCTTACCGGGTTCTCGAAGGTTCTGGTTCCATTCTTCGCGGCGCATGAATTCGCGAGACAGGTCATTCTCACGAAATCCGACAGCGTTGAAAACCTGTTGAATCTGGAACACAAAGGAAAAACCATAGTAACATGGAGCCTGAACCCGCCTGAGATCGCGGAGAAATACGAAGAGAATGTTCCTTCTATTGAGCGTCGCATGGAAGCCATGAAAAAGTGCGCCGCTGCGGGGTATCCGGTCAGGGCGGTGATTATGCCGGTGATCCCTGTTGATAACTGGGAGACGCTATACGGACCATTCGTGAAAAAACTTGTTTCGGAAATTCCGCTTGAAAGACTTACCATCGGTGGAATCTGCATATATAAAAATGCGCGCCGCCTGATGGAAAATAAAATTGGGGCGAAAAACTGTATCTCAGGACAAATTGACAAAGCAACCGAATCCGAAGACGGTCGCGCCCGGTATTATTCAGAAACAAGGCATAAGATGTATCACCTGATCTCAAGAATAGTGCAGGAAACAAACCCTGAAACAACAGTTGCCCTGTGCCTCGAAGAGCCGGATGTATGGGAGAAACTTGGTCTGACAAATAATCTTGGCCGCTGCAATTGTGTACTTTGAGATTCTGGCAATTAATTGATTACGAGATAAATGAACATATATAATGAAAACAGCTTTTGTTTTCATTCAGTCGGAATTCGGATGTTTTCGATGGAGTTTGCACATAATGGTCAGAAATATGAATCTCAATGAACTGAAAAAACTTGTTGCTGGTGGAGAGTCCGAACGCACGGAGTTCAAGAAATCCACAGGACAGCGGACCGAAGCCGCGAAAACTATCTGCGCCATGCTGAACAGTCTTGGAGGTTTTCTCCTATTCGGGGTCATGGACAATGGTGATATTACCGGCCAGCAGGTTTCCGGAAAGACTTTGGAGGATATCGCGGAAGAAGTGCGGCGCATCGAGCCGCCAGCACTGCCAGATATCGAAACTGTACCCGTGAAAGGCGGCAAAGCAGTTATTGTCGTTCGTGTCCCCGGCGGCGGAGGTCCATATACATACGACGGCAGAGCATACATGCGGCACGGCCCAACGACTCGCCGGATGCCGCAACAACGTTACGAACGCTTGCTTCTGGAACGAATGCACGCCGCCAACCGATGGGAAAATCAAGTTGCACATGATTTCAAAATCGGCGATCTCGACAAAAACGAGATATTCAGGACCGTCGAAGAGGCAGTCCGCAGAAACCGATTGGATGATCCCGATACCCGTAACACCAAGGAACTTCTCAGGGGTCTCGGTCTCCTCAATCAGGATGAACTATTGAACGCGGCTGTCGTTCTTTTTGCAAAGCCGGATCGTTTGCTGCCCAATTATCCGCAATGTCATTTGAAGCTGGCTCGTTTCAGAGGAACTTCGAAATCTGAATTCATAGATAACAGACAGGAGTATGGGAATGCTTTTGATTTGCTCCAGAGAGCGCAACGATTCCTGCGCGATCACCTGCCAGTGGCCGGTCGCATCGTGCCTGAACTTTTCGAGCGCATTGATGATCCATTGTATCCGGTGCTTGCTCTCCGTGAAGCCATTGCAAATGCGATCTGTCATCGTGACTATAGCATCGCAGGTGGTGCCGTGAGCATTGCCCTTTTCGACGACCGCTTGGAGATATCCAGTACGGGTATTCTCCCGTTTGACATTAAACCCGTCGACCTTTTTCGGCCGCACGCATCCCGACCATGGAATCCACTAATAGCGCAGGTGTTCTATCGCCGCGGTATCATTGAAACATGGGGACGCGGAACAATCAAAATGCGAGATCTCACCGTTGCGGCGGGACTGCCCAAGCCGGAAATCGAGTGCCCGCCAGGAGAAGTCGTTGTTCGTTTCCGGCCTTCCTCAGGCCGGTCTCATATTCATAAGATATCTTCTGGGGCAGAGTCAAAAGCAGAGTCGGGGGCAGAGTCAAAAGCAGAGTCGCTCAGAAGATCAATATTGTCTCTTCTATCCAATGGTCCGCTGTCAAAATCAGAAATTGCGTCGGGGCTTGGAATTAATAAAATATCTGGAAATTTCAATGATACAGTACGTAATATGATGAAAGAAGGTTTCATCGAATATACGATGCCGGAAAAACCGCAGAGTCGCCTGCAAAAGTATAAACTGTCAGCAAAATAAGATTCAGGATATAAAGAAGGACGAGGATCCCGGAGGAAATCATGGCAAATCACGTTATGATCGGCAAAGACGCGCGATAATGTCACTGAAATGAGCACTATTTGCTGATAATCGTCAGATGTTTTTCTTGCTCTCTGGCTGTTAACCAGACCTGTTAAACAGAGATGGTTGTTAAATAGAGAGCGGTAAAATTGAACCCGAACGATGAATATGACGGAATTCGGTGTCAATAAATGCTAATTCCACAGCTATTTTACTGCGAAAAAGACGAAAAGCTGTTAACTAATGGGTTGTTTTTGCACTAAGCTGTTAACCAATGGGTGGGGTTGCTGTTTCAAAAACATAAAATTTAACAGATTGAGATATCGACCTCCGTTTTGGGCTGTTAACCAGATTGTGAATAGTTGCGTATATGCATCTTGGCATCAAATAACTGACCTCTAAATAATGCCTTTATTCATTGGGCTTTTTACACAGATACATCCATAACAATACGATATGAATCATCATTACGTAAATCTGACAGAGAAACAAAATTCCCCGGAGACAACCCTCTTCAAACTCCCAAAACCCCGCTTTTTTCTGAAACCCCCTCTGGAGAGAAAACGCAGAGAACCCCGCGCCCAACACCTTATCGTGAAATACCCCGCCCGAAAATTTAACAACCTGAGAAACCGCTCACAGCCGCCGGGGTATAGAAGCCGGAACCTCCCCCCATTGGTTGGACAGAAAATGGGGGTTTATAAAGTGGGGTTTGGTGTAGGTTTTAGTCTTTTGCCTTTGACTTTGCCTGTTCCTGACGCACGCATCATGCGTGCGCGCGCG
>Ga0116149_1000570_pt1 | contig 48461 bp, 41 predicted proteins | sample AD_UKC057_MetaG_FD_89787 | JGI IMG/M metagenome (GOLD analysis project Ga0116149, IMG submission 89787) | Active sludge microbial communities of municipal wastewater-treating anaerobic digesters from USA - AD_UKC057_MetaG | ecosystem: Engineered > Bioreactor > Anaerobic > Digestate | place: USA...
CCTTTTCAGATGGACGGCAACTTCGGCGCCACCAGCGGCATCACCGAGATGCTGGTACAGTCCCATGCGGGGTGTATCGAACTGCTCCCTGCGCTGCCCGGAGCCTGGCCCGCCGGACACCTTACAGGCATTCGCGCCCGGGGCGGTTTCGAAGTGGACCTCACTTGGGAAAAGGGCGCCCTCAAAACGGCCGATATCCGCAGTATCGGCGGCGAATCCTGCCGGGTCCAGTATAATGGGAAGACCAGCGAACTCAACCCGGGCCTTGGAGGCAGCGTGACCGTGACCGGGACGTCTTTTTAGCGGCAACCCAAAACAATTGATAAGAACAATAAGTCCCGGAAAAAGCGGGACAGTTCATCACGAGGCTTTCAGCCTCCCTTGTAAACGATGAAAATGAGACTGTTCGGAGGCCGGGGACAGTCCCGTCTCGCTTCGCTCGCTTGCGACAGTCCCTGCGTTCCGATATTTTCAGGGCAGCTATTCCAGAGATAGTTACCTCCCCTATGGACAATCAACAACCACCGGAAACGCCGATAGTATGAGGAAGGTCCCTAAAAGAGGCTTGATGAAAAACAAATATCGAATCCGTCTCAAAGCCTTTTTGTCCGCCATATTACGACCCTGCGCACGTCATTTCGGTTTTTTCACGCGAGAGGACGCGTTTCAAAGAAAGTATGGTGTAGAAGCGAAGAAGACCGGAACCCAGCTTCATAAGACCGCAGGCGGTAATAAAGAGCGATACTCAAAAGTCCGGAGAACTTCTTCAGGCGCATCCATCTGGATGCCGGTTTACAGTAGGCGTACCTTCCAAGGTGCGCCAAGATTCAATAAGTGCAGGAATTACCCCTTGTGGCACGCCCGGGAAGGTACGCCTGCGGCATGCATAAGAATGATTCAGGCTGGTATGAACGAGGGGAGGAATGGGTGGTGTTCCTTTCGGGCGATGAAAAACAAAACCATTAGTTTCCGGCGGAATCCATCAGAGTGATGGTCGCAGCGGCGGGGATATCAGGAGGCAGACTGCATTGGTGGGTCAAGCGTGACGCGGCGGCGGCCGCTATCATGGCGCCGTTGTCCACACAATAGGCCATATCCGGCAGGAACAGTTTCGCATCGAGGCCCGCGGCGGATTCCCGAAGCCTGCGGTTGGCGGCGACGCCGCCGGCGATGACCAGCCGGTGGATGCCGGTTTCTTCCAGAGCGGCGGCGGTTTTGAGGATTAAAGCGTCAACGGCGGCGCGCTGGAAGGACGCAGCCACGTCCGCCACCGGGGCATCCGGGTGTTCCCGCAACGCGTACAGCACGGCAGTTTTCAGGCCGCTGTAACTGAAATCCAGCGTGCTTTTTGCCGAGAGGCCTATGGGAAAAGAATAGGCATTGTCGTCGCCTTCCGCCGCCGCTTTCTGGATGGACGGACCGCCGGGATAGGGCAGGTTCAGCAGGCGGGCCACCTTGTCAAAGCATTCGCCGACCGCATCATCGCGTGTCGTGCCCAACACCTGGTACTGATGCGGCGCCCGGCAGCGTATGATTTGGGTATGGCCCCCGCTCACAACGAGGGCCAGGAACGGATATTCAGGGCGGCGCTCGCCCAGGAATACGCTGAACAGGTGTCCTTCAATGTGATGAACGGGCAGGAAAGGGATATGCCAGGCGGCGGCGGCGGCGCGTCCGAAACTGAGGCCCACCAGGAGCGATCCCATCAGCCCCGGCCCGAAGGTGGCGGCAATGGCGTCTACTGGCGCGGCCCCCCGCGTGGCGGAAAGTCCCGCTTCTTCCAAGGCGCGTTGGGTAAGCTGATAGATGACCTCGGTATGCATGCGGGAGGCGATTTCAGGCACCACGCCGCCAAAGGCGCGGTGGGTATCAATCTGGGAGATGACCACATTGGAGAGTACGGTCGTGCCGTCCTTGACCACGGCAAGGCCTGTTTCATCACAGGATGTCTCTATGCCCAGGATAAGACTCACCAGACCATCTCCGACATGGGGATAAGTTCAATTCCCTGGGCCGCCAGTTTGGGCAGTTCTTCCGCTAACACGGTTATGGTATTGGGGCGGAAATGGCCGATACTGACCGCCCAGCCGTTCCGCTTGGCCTGTGCCACCAGCTCGTTAAACTGTTTGCGCACTTCGGAGATACTGTTGTTGTGGTCCAGAAATATATCGCGGCTTGCACAGGGGATGCCCATTTCTATCGCCTTGTCGTAGGCGCGGCTGCTTCCCACCGTGCGGCTGTCAACGAAATACATCCCTTCCTGCTGGACGATTTCCAGGAACCACCCCATCTGCTCCGCATAGGTGGTAAACAATCCTCCCGTATGATTGTTGACGCCCGCAGCTTCAGGAAACTGGGCGATACACTCCCGGGTACGTTGCTGGATTTGTTCCTTGGTCATGGTCACCTGCAATTCTCCCGGGAAGCGGTTTTTGCCACCGTTGCCTGACTGCATCGGCATGTGTAAAATGATTTCAAATCCTTTTTCCGTTGCCCGAACCGCGGTTTCCCGGGCAAAGGGCGTATTCGGCAAAATGGCAAGCGTGAGCCGGTTGTCCAGGTTCAGAGCACGTTGCAGTTCGTCACCGCCATAGCCGCCGTCATCTAGAATAATTGCCACATACCCGATAATGGGCACCTCGCCTTCCGGGGAAAGCTCTTCGGCTTCGTGCCCGGGTGTCTCCGCGTCGGGACTCACCGGCGTCAGGTCTGGTGTATCTTCGGTAACCGCCGGTGGGTCTTCGAATTCTTGTTCCTCCGTTTCCGGCAAGGGGGCATCCGGAATTTCGGTAGTGCCGGCAGGGTCCGAAGCGGGGACCGGCGGCGGCAGCATGCCCGGAATGGCGCTTTCCGGCGCGGGAGTGACACACAATAGCTCCACACAGAGGGTGTTCGCATAATAGGCCTGAAGCAGGATCCTTTGGTCCGATAGTGCCTGCTTGTTTATGGTGATGCCGGTTCCCTGGAGGGCGCATTCGATGGCCTGCTTGAGAATTTCGGGGGTTTGTGCTGCGGTCAAAAACGCGGTAATACGGGTGATGATGTTGCGGTGCAGTATTGAAGACTGAATATATTCTACGGTCAGGCCGGATTCGGGCACGCCGTGGCGCAGGACGACCCCATATATCAAATCGCAGAGTCGGCAATCCGTGATTACCTGACGGGGCACGGGCAAGGCAGCTGAGGCCAGGTCAAACAGTCGATCTCCGGAGTCGTTTCCCAAGCCGGCGGCCAACAGGGGGCGCATGGCATTGGCAAGCCGGATACCGCCTGCCGAATAAAAAAAGGGGCGGATCATGCCCTCATTGCGATATCCGCCCGGACGCGGGACGGAGAGAAAGGCTTCCATCACGCCGTTATGGAAACCGGCGGCATCACTCAGCTCGGACCTTCCTGTTTCCGAGGCCGACCGGTGCTCGTCCGGCGCGGCGTGGATCTCGGGACGGTTCCACCCGCGTGCGGGCGCGGGGGTTTTATAAACGAGGTAATGAGGCTGTATCCGGTAATACCCCAGGGCGGCCAGAAACAGGGAGAAAGATACAAACAGGGAAATGGCCATGGCGGTGAGTGCGGCCGCCGCAATCAGAGACATACTTAACGCGGGAGAGGAGCCTTGCCGCTGTTTTGTCTCTTCATGTCGCCTGTATTCCATTTTCGTGCTCCGGGTCTGCCTTGATCAGATTTCCTGTACATCCACCCATTCCACCGTGTCCAAAGGATGCCCCAGGAATTGCTCACCCATTTCCCTGAAATGGGTATGCCCGTCGGTGACCAAAAACGAAAGGGCTCCCCGCGCCGCCGGTGTGTTGACAAGTTCCGATGCCTCCAGGGTGGCTGCAACGGCCCGGGCGGTTTCCCCGGCGCTGTCCACGAGGGTTACGGCCTTTCCTGCCACCTTCGCAATCACGTCAGACAGGAGGGGGTAATGGGTGCATCCCAGCACCAACGTATCAATTTCATTTTTCAACAGGCCACCAAGATAGGTTTCCGCAATTTCATGAATGGCCGGACCGCTGGTCCAGCCTTCCTCCGCGAACGGCACAAAAAGAGGGCATGCCTTGCTATAGACCAGGCAATCGGGGCGCAGTTGCCGTATTATTTTTTCATAACTTCCCGTACTGATGGTCCCGCGGGTGCCGATGACGCCGACACGTCCCGTTTGCGTATGCCGGCAGGCGGCCTTGGCGCCTGGTTCAATGACGCCGATGACCGGAATGTCCAGATTGTCGCGTAATGCGTCCAGAGCGTATGCACTGGCGGTATTACAGGCGACAACGAGCATTTTGATGTCGCGCTGGAGCAGCAGTTTTGCGCAGGCCTTCGCATAGCGCACAACCGTCGCCCCCGATTTGGAACCGTACGGCACCCGGGCCGTGTCTCCCAGGTATACCAGGGATTCGTGGGGCAGGGCTTCTTCGATTCTACGGAATACGGTAAGGCCGCCCACCCCGGAATCAAAGATACCGATGGACGCCTGTATATTGGACCGTGTCTTCATTTGTATCCAGCCTGTACCCAACGCATGTCCTGTACCAGGGGAACACTCAAATCCAGGTGCACGGGAAATATTTCTTGTACGGTGCTGCCGTCAAAGAGGAAGCGGACTTGTTTCACTTGCTGGCCGTCTTCACTCTGCAGGTCGGGCTGCATCAAGGTATTCACAACACCAAAGGCCATTAACGCTTCCATTTCCGTGCTCCTGGGGCGGTGCAGGGCCAGGAGCGTTTCCGTGGAGAAGTCCACCAGAAGGTCGCCATTAGACTGCAGATAGACGCCGCGGACCTGGGCGTCTTCGGGCATCAACGGGAGCAGATGTTTCTGTTTCGGGCCCGCCACCAGTAACTGAAGCGCTTTCCGGCAATTTTCCACCGTTCGCGGACTGTACTCGATCACAGCGGTCTCGGCGTCAAGCACCCGCCCCGTGTCGCCCGCAAAAAACAGATCGATCTCGCGCGTGCCCAGAGACTCGGACGCATTCTGGACATTCGTGGCATCTTCCGGGAGCGTATCGGTTGCGCCTTTTATTTCAGACAGGGGATTCCGGCCTTCACCAAGCATCTGGTTGACCAGCAGGACGAGGACCACGCATAGTATCAGTGTGGCCCACGCCCAAACCAGTAGTCCGAACCGACGTAATATGAATGTCTTCCGGGCCGCCTTCATACTATGCTCCTGCACGTTAAAAAATTCGTTAAAACTTCGCTGCTATGGACCATCGGGTGTTGTGTCCTGTTTCATGGCCGATGCAATAACCCACGCAAGATTCAATGCGACCTGTGCCTGGTATTCCTCTTCACTCAACAAGGTGGCAGCATCGATATTGCTCAGATAGGCGATTTCCATGAGGACGGCCGGGATACCGATTTCGCGCTGCAGTACCAGGGGGCAAGTCCGCACAATGACCGTGCCCAGAGCGGATTTTTCACCCAGCGCCTGTGCCAGGCGGTATCCATAGATGCCGGCTTTTTCCGCCAGCCCCTGGCGTTTCTCCCGCCGCTGCTTTTCCGCTTCGGAAGGGGACTCCTCCGAAGCCCGGGCTTCTTCATCCATAAATATGGAGATGCCCTGGGCGCGGGGTGTTGCGGAAAAACCGGCATGCAGACTCAAGAACAGCGAACCGTCCGCTTTTTCCGCAATGGCCTGGCGGTTACTCAAGGAAACGTCCGTATTTTCCTCCCGGGTCAATATGACGTTGATATCGGTTTCTTCTTCGAGTATGTCACGGATACGCAGGGCGATGGCGAGTACCATGTCGCTCTCGTTCATGTTATTCCCTGCTGTGGCGCCGGTATCGTCACCTCCGTGCCCGGGATCCAGCACAATCTTTCCGCTTGCCTGAGAAAATACGGACATGTCGAAATGACCGTCCGAAGGCGGGGCTTCGACAGCACTGACCGGGGTATCTTCCGAGGAGCCTTCCGAAGTGATGGCTTCCTCTTCTACTTCTCCGTCCTCTTCCGCGGTTTCTCCTTCTTCCTCGTTGAGCGAGAGAGTGTCAGCATCGTCCGGCGTTTCGCCAAGCGGGGTTAAAAGCGCATCTTCGAATATTTCCGGTTCTGGTTCTTCATACTCAAGGGGCGGGAGGTCCACCGGTTTCACCTCATCCGTTTGTGCCGCACGGGAAAAAGCAAGACCATAGGCTGAAGAGAAAAAGGAAGGAACATCCGAGAGCGTGATATATACTTTGTCTTTCCCACGTAGCACGGGGTGATTCAGGGAAAAGGTGTCACCGGCAAGCCGAACTATTGTATCGTTGGCACTGAGCACCGCCGTCTTATCGCCCCAATTGGCCTGAATACGGTCCGGCTGAAGCGCGACAATGCCCCGGATTTGATTCATGATTTCATCCAGGGAAACATAGGCCCTGCTGTCCGACTGCCGCATTTCCGTGGCAACCGTTATCATGTCTGCCCCGACTTGAGCCGTAAAATAGGCCGTTTCTGCAATTGCGGGGCGGGGCATCAGACAAGATACGGCTATTACAGGAAGAAAAAAGAACCGATTATATTGAAGCAGCCTCATTCAAAGTCCACCTGTCGTTCGACATTTAGGGCTTTAAGGTAACTCGGGGGTCGTCCTGTACAGAAGTCAACCCCGACCTCGGTATTGTCCTGAAGCCCTGCCGCCTGCAAAAAAAAACATCCCAAGCGTTGGAAGATAAGTATTTCCAGCCTGCGGTATTTTATGCAGAGCCCTGTTTTAAATACAACTACATCTTTTGACTCTTGTAAGAAAAGCGCGCTATACATGAAACCCAAACATTGACAAGAACGCTCTTGCATGGTGGTTGTTAAAGAGACTCACGGTACCACCATCAGCCCGGTACAAGCATAACCGGAAAGGAAATAGATTTACTCCCACAGCCCTTGGGGGAGCAAGGCAATGCTACTCCGGTTATTCATACCAAAATAGTAATGAATCCAATTTTACTCTTTCCGGGTGCCGGATGCAACTTTGCATTTCTCCGGAGAGAATACACGTTTTCGGTTGTGATTCAGGCGGAAAATGCTATTGGGTTATACCCAGACCTGAATGGTGCCCCAAACCATCTATTTTCAGGTAACGCCCCTTCCCAATGGGATGCGGTCAGAGGCGCCTTCCCCGGTGTGCCATGAATAGTAATCCCGGCATTTGCGACAGGACCGCGCCCCGGGGAAGGTGCGCACATTGATACGAAATTCGTTTCTTCACTTATGGTGATAGCCATTCAGTCCAACAATTCGGCACAACGGCGGATTAGGTGTGAATGACTTCGCCGGAGACCAGGGTAGGGAAGTCCTGACGGGCTTTGTGGTAGGGAAGGATAGCGCAGGGAGGAATGTGGCGTGAGGGCATTATTTCTTGGCTGCAGCCAGTTTGATGATGAGGAGTTCAAGTTGGAGGCGGGCATCACTCCCGGTGGTTCTCAAGGCGAAATGCGTCTTTGTACATAAAGCCAAAGCGTCTATCAGTCTTTTCTCTGTAAATTTTCGGGCCAGCGGCGTGACCTTGCGTTCAACGAAAGGCTTGCCGACTTTCATGGGGGTTTGGGGATGGGCGCGGTAGGCGTTTTCCAGGAGCCAGTTGATGGTGCCGATTATTTCGTCCGGGCTTTTATTCATGCCCAGCAAGTCATGAAGGGCTTCCAGGGCTGCCGTGGGATTGGATGCGGCAATGGCGTCGGTTAACGCCCATACGGTCGCTTCCGCCACGTCACCACTGGCCGCGCGGACGTGCTCATCCGTGATGGCCGTGCCGACTCCCGCATAATTACAGACCAGGTTGATGGCGTTATGCATTTCATCCATCCGGGCGCCAACGCGGTCCATCAGCAGGGTAATGGCGCCCGTCCCAATCTTGTTGCCTTTCTCTTCCACCTGCTTCCTTATCCAGGCGCCATAGGCGGAATCGGTCAGTTGCGGGGATTCCACGACCAGGCCGTGTTGCGAGCAGGCTTTATAAAGTTGCCGTGCCTTGTTTATGGCGGGGGCCACCAGCAGCAGCGTAGCTGTATCCGGCGGATTTTCAATGAACTGGACCAAGGGTTGCAGAGGGGACCGTTTCCCTGCCGCGATGGCCATGTAGACATTCGCATTACGGACCAGGATAACGCGTCTTTCCGCAAGAAACGGCGTGGTGAGCGCCTCCTCGGCCACGATGCCAGGCGGCGTTTCTTCCGCATAAAAAATGCTGAACGCAAAATCGCGGAGCGAAGGGTCCACATATGCGGCAAGGATTTTTTCCAAGGCACGCTCCACGAGGAACGGCTCGAAATCCTCTTTGCCAAAGGGAGGCGTGCCCGGACCGAAAAGAATGGTAGACGGCAGGGGGCTGCGCCCGATGTCCTCCGTGAACTCAACAATGTTGAGAATCATTTACCAGGGCTCCACAACGCGGAGGTAGATGTCTGACGCCAACTGTTCGAGAGCTTCGGATGCCGCGCGGTTTTCCTCCTCTGTGGCGAAGGAGCGCACGGTTCCAAGATAGACCTCGGCATTCCCCCGCAGGCGGTCGGAGGACAATCCCGCCGCGCGGCTGTAAAAACTGGTTTCCCCGGCCATCAGGGGTTCTTCCCAGAGCACCTTACCGCTCTTGAGGTCCGTCAGGCGGACCGCTGCGGTAACGACCAGCAACGATTGGGTGGCTTCGTCGCGGGCGTCATGAGTCAGCCCTTTACGATGGAAATCGAGGATTACCCCTTCCAGAAGCAGGTCGGCCTCTTCTGGGGTAACAACCTGTAGTCGGGTGTCGGTAATGAATTTTCGGGTCAAGGCGTTGGCGAGAGGGGCCTGCAGGTCATACTCCGCCGACTCATTAAAGAAAGGGGAAACGGATATGGACTGGTACATGGGGTCCAGCGAACTTTGTGTCGTATAGCCGCACCCTGCCAGAAACAGCATCAGCCCCGTAAGTAACACCGCTTTAACGTCTGCGGCTCTGAGGAGAAATCGGCAAATATAACCTGTCATGACAAAGCCTACATCCCGCTTTCGTATTTGTCCCCGGCATGAATAACACCGCTGTTGCTTTCCAGCCAGGAAAGAGCCTCGGCGCCGGATTCCGTGTCCGGGAATTCCTTTGCCAACAATTCATAATAGAGTTTTGCCGCGGGAAATTCACGGCGGCGCTCATAGAACCGGGCCGTTTCCAATCGCTGCGCCGCGATGGACTCGCGCATTTCCGTGCGTTTTTCCTTCAATTCGGCCGCGCGACCATCCTCCGGGAACCGGGCGGCGAAATCATCGATGGCAGTCACCGCCAATTCACTCGGCGTCTGGTCGTAGGCGGGTGATAGGGCCGCGTTGTAGTAACACATGGCCAGGCCGAAGGAGGCCTCGTTCACCCAGTCGGAATCGGAATAATCTTCCACCACGCGCCGGTATTCAAAGGCGGCGTCGATATACTGTTTCCGGGCGTAATGGCACAAACCGATTTTATATTGCGCCTCCGCCGCGGCAGGGCTGAAGGGCTGGTTGTCCACCACCATGCTGTATACGTCGGCGGCCCGTTTATAAGGCCGGTTGCGGAACAGGCGCCACTTCTTCCCCGCAAGTTGTTCCCCACGCTGGTAATACCGGTCGCCAATGTCATATTGGTTCTCGACCGAAGCATCATAGCGGTCGGAATCCGGATAGGCCGCAATCAGTTGTTGAAATGCGGAGGAGGCTTCCATGTAGTTTCCCTGGGCCTTCAGGATTTCTCCCCGCAGGAACTGGTTATCATCGGCCAGTTCATCGGTTCCATAATATTCAGAGAACTTCTCTGATTCTCGCAGCGCCTTCCGATAATCGCCGGAAAGCATCAGGCTGCGCGCATATTCCAACTGCAATTCAGCGGTTTCCTTGGGCATGCGTTTCAGGTTTACGAAACGTCCTGTCTGAGGGGTCCACGTCCACTGCGCCTGGACGCTTCCGGCTGCGAGAAGTGCCGCAACAGCAAAGAAACAAATCAATTGACGCATCTGGAATTCTCTCCCAAAAGTAGTTTGCCCTGTCCTGTTTTGTAGTCGCCCATATCCGTACCTAAAACCTACAAGATACTAACAGGTAACGGATGCGAAAAACAAGCAATATACCTTATCTCGGTCCTTTTGCGCACAACGCATCGTAGGGTATTATTCACGTGCCGGCGGCAGGCCCTTACTGTTCGGGTGGACTGACCTCTTCCACGGGAAAACGGATCTTTTCCTTGGCGCCGTTGTGGTAAAAGTCGATTTCTACCTGGTCCCCGATAAAGAGGCCCCAGTTAATGAAGTCTATATCCAGCGGGTGTTCGACGGGCTCGCCGTTGACCGCGTAAATAATATCACCCACATCCAGCCCCTGCTTGTACGCGGGGCATGTGCGCAGGATTTCCGTTACAAGCACGCCGGCTTCAATCTGAATATTCAGGCGTTGCAGGGTTTGTGGCTGCAGGGCGCCGAGTGCCTCGCCCCGGAATCCCAACCAGGGATTGCGCCGCCGTCCATACTGGATAATCTCTTCCGCAACACGACGGGCCCGGTTGATTGGAATGGCGAATCCCAGTCCCTGGTCGCCGCCGCTCTGCGAAAACAGCATGGTATTGATGCCCACCACTTCTCCCAGCGCATTCACCAGCGGACCACCGCTGTTGCCGGGGTTGATGGCGGCATCGGTTTGAATCATACCCTGGTACAGGCGCTGCCCGCCGCCGACTTCGCGACGGACGCGCCGGTGATTTGCGGAAACGACGCCGACGCTTACGCTGGGCTGGGGATCGCTGATCATGGTGCCAAAGGGGTTTCCGATGGCAATCACCCATTCGCCTATAAACAGATTGTTGGAGTCGCCCAGGCGCGCAAAGGGAAGCGCGTGGTCGGTACGCACGCGCAGCACGGCAATATCCGTCCGCTCGTCCGCGCCGATGACTTCCACGTCCAGCGCGCTCCCATCAGACAAGGTTGCGGAAGCAATGCGGTCCGCATCTTGTATCACATGATAGTTGGTGAGAATGTGGCCTTGTGCATCGAACAGGAAACCCGTGCCGATACCCTCCACAACGCGCCCCTGGACACGGGGTCTGCGGAAATAAAAGTCGAACATGCCCATGAAGTCGCTGGAAAAGGGGTCCGCGACCTGTTCTTCCCGGATTTCCAGCACGTTGATGGTGACCACGGAAGACTTCACCGCCTCGATGGCGGTCACAATGGCATTTTTGCGGGATTGATCAAGGTCTGATTGCGCCTGTGCAAAAACCGCAGGCATTGCCAGGCAGCAGGCACAAAAAACCAGCATTCTTTCGGTTTTCATGACATCTCCTCTCGGGATACGTGACGCTGCATAAGGGTTATTACATTCCTGAACGCTATAAACAAAAACGATTCCATGTCATTAACAGTTAACGTCCCTGGTTTGATATAGAGGGTTGTTTGCCCTGAATAACATCCCGTTGAAGCGGATCGCATCAACGCTCCCGGGAAATGACCGAACGACCGTCCAACGCCTGGGCAAGGGTAAGGTCGTCGGCATATTCAAGTCCACCGCCCATGGGAACGCCATGGGCGATCCGGGTGACCCGTACACCAAGGTCGCCAATTCGCCGCGCCAGGTAGGCCGCCGTGACTTCACCTTCCGCCGTCGCATTGGTGGCGATGATGACCTCCGTGAAGTTGTCCGAAACGATGCGTTTAAGAAGCAAATCGATGTGGAGTTCGTCCGGGCCGATACCGTCCAAAGGGTTCAGTACGCCATGCAGGACATGGTACAGGCCCCGGTAATTACCCCCCTTTTCCAATGCCATGGCGCCGGCCGGGCGTTCCACAACACAAAGGGTGCCCTTATCGCGGCGTGGGTCGGAACAAATGGCGCAGGGGGTCGTATCGGTAAGGTTGCGGCATTGCGGGCACCAGGTGATGCTTTCCCGGGCTTTGCGCACGGCATCGCTGAATTCCAAGGCATCCGCCTCGGGCAGCGTCAGCAAGTGGAGGCAGTAGCGCTCCGCGGATTTGCGGCCCACACCGGGCAGGCGGCGGAAAGCGTTTATCATACGTTCTACGGCAGGTAATTGGCTGAACATCACGCCCTCGGTATCAGGTGGTAACGGTTGAATCCTGGCGCATCCCGTTTCGCATCGCCGACCACTCCTCCAACAAAGCATTCCGCGTCAAAACATCCAACCGCTCAGGGAAAACGATTCCCTGAAGATGGTCATACTCATGCTGGATAATGCGCGCCAAAAAATCATGGGCTTCAATCTCGTGATGATTGCCGTCGCAGTCCTGGGCCAGGACCCGTATCCGGGTGGCCCGGGGCACGCTGGCATAGAGTCCCGGAAGGCTCAGACAGCCTTCTTCACCGTAGGCGTTACCTTCCATTTCCACAATTTCCGGGTTGATTAGGCATACCGGATCGCTTTCGGGTTCACATAAAACAAGAAGCTGCCGGCTGATGCCCACCTGCGGCGCGGCCAGGCCGACACCATCACTGTTCATCATGATTTCCACCATTTCTTCGGCGAGCCTGGCAAGTTCGGGACCAAAGTGCTCTATACGCAATGCTTTTTTGCGCAAAGGCGCGTCCGGATACAGGACAATATTCATATCTAATCTAAAACTCCTTCTATACTTGTCTCTACAGGATACACCACGGGTAACACCGGACCCAAACGATACATTCCGGAGGGTTTAGCGGGACAGCGGACCTGTCCCCTTTCCACTCCAGCCGCAATCAACCGGATTCAGTGTCATCGCCCCGGCCCAGGATGTCCGGCGTCATTTTGCTCACCCGTTCCCATCCCTCCAGGTTCTCCGGCTCCTGGGTGGCCCGGAATGCTTTTTTCCGCATTACAAAGCGTGCGAAAAGCATCCCTGCCGAGGAGAGGCCAAGCAATATCAGCGCCCCATACAGAGCGGCGGTTCCCGGGGTGTGCCGGGCGCTCAGCACCGCGATCGTTGCGGCATGCACATTTTCCCGGTCATGAAAGAACTGCCAGTCCCCGATGCGTATTTTGTCCTGAGGCTGAAGGGTAAACTCCAGGGGCGGCTCTTCGCCGCCAAACACCGCACGCAATGTGTACCGTACCGGGGGAGGCTGGGGCTGGCGGCGGTAGGCAACCCGCGTTTCCTGAACAGGCCTGCTCATCCCTTCCCGAAGGCGGAGCACGCCCTTCGGTGTTTCCAGCACGAGCGCCTTAACCCCGTCTTTAAACTCCGGCACGGGCACGGCGTTCAGAAGTACATGGTCCATGCGCAGGCACAGTTTCCTTTGCCCGTCAAGTCGAACATCCAGGGAGCCGCCTTCCCTGAGCAGGGTTTCTGGCTGTTTTTTACCGGAAACGTAAGGTGCGACCCAGGCCCGGCCGTCGCTCCAGGCGTGCATCAAAAAGACGATGTCATTATCATGGCGTTCAAACAAAATATCCTGACCTTCGGAAGGCCGGTTCGCGGGTATTTTTTCCCTGGACGAACCGGCGCCGGTCTTTTTCTCCACCACAAGGTGCGTCGTTTCACCGCGGCGGGAGGCGATGCTGTCCACCAGGGTAAATTCCACGCCGTCCGACCGTGTGAGGCCCGTCCCCGGCGCAAGGGAATTAAACCAGTGAATGCGCCCCCCTTCACGGATACCCCAGCGCATTTCCCGGTCGAATTCGTTTTTTTCCGGGAAAGCGCTGCGTGCGGCGGACTCGTCAGGAAAACGGCGTAACAGGGCCATCACGCCCGGAAGCGGGTGCAGGCTTTCATCGGCGGAGGCGAATACCTGTGGATGCCAGTTTCCTTCAGTGTCCTGAAAGGCAATCGCGGCCATGGGGCGGCCTTCACTGCCGCGGACCAGCCCCGCCCACGGTTCCTGTGCCTGCACCTTCAGTACGCCTTCGGGTATTTCAACCGTCAGGCCGATATCGGCCTCCAGGCGCAGCTGCTTCCCCGGGTACGTCACTTCGAGAATATACGTATCGGTACGCTTCTCCAGAACCTCCGTTTTTTCCAGGTGCAGGCTGAACGGAAGCGGTTCCGCGTCAAAGGATTCCTCCTTGCCAAGCAGGTTCAGGACAGCCCGGGGATTGTCAAAACCGATCAATTCCGCCGGGAGGCTGCGGTAGGCGAATGAAAAAAGGCTGTCTTTTTCATGAGGCCGGGCGACCCAATGTTCCGAGCGGCCCTGCGCAACGATTAGCACCCCTTCGAAACCGTGCGTGCGAAAAACGACGAGTCCCACAAGGAACACGATAAAGAGGACATACAGCAGCGCTGCTATCCATTTCAGCAACAACCGGATCATGATGTGCTGCCCGTGGAATAGTTACGCCCGGCAGGCGTATGCTTTTGACAGCCCGCAGGAGGCGCGCTGGCTTTTGTTTATGGGCACCTCCCCGGTCATTCCGCGGAGACGTTCAATTCGGACAATTTCTTCCGTATCATTTTCTCGATTTCATTCTTCCGCTTGTTCGTGTCGGCTTCCACGCGCATGACCAGTTTGGGTCCCGTATTGGACGCACGCAACAATCCCCAGCCGTCCGGGAATTCAATACGGGCGCCGTCGATGGTGACGACATCCAGGTTCAGGCTCTTGAAGTAGGCTGTCGCCTGTTTTACGACCTCGAACTTTTTGCTGTCCGGACAGGCGAATTCGATCTCAGGCGTGCTGAACCGCTCCGGAATGTCCGCGAAATGGGCGCTCAACGGCTTGGTGTCCGCGGCCAGCAGTTCCAGGAGCCGCGCGCCGCCGTAGATGGCGTCGTCAAAACCGTACCAGCGGTGTTTGAAGAAAATGTGGCCGCTCATTTCGCCTGCCAGCTGGGCGTGGAATTTCTTCATGGCCGCCTTGATGTGGGAATGACCGGTGCGCCACATGATTACCCTACCACCGTGTTTGGGCACGTCTTCGTAAAAACTCCGGCTGCACTTCACTTCGCCCATGATGGTTGCGCCCGGTTTGTCCCGGAGGATGGCCCGCGCGAACACGGTGAGCAGCCGGTCGCCCGGCAGCATGTTGCCCTGCTCGTCACAACCGCCGAGGCGGTCCACATCGCCGTCGAAGGCGATGCCGATATCGGCCTTGTGCTTCTTCACGGCCCGAATCAGGGCGAGCAGGTTTTCCTTTTTCGTCGGGTCCGGGTGATGATCGGGAAAATTGCCGTCCACATCACAATACAGGGGGATGACCTCACAACCCAGGGACTCGTATAAGGGCACCGCAATCACCCCGCCTACGCCGTGGCCGGCGTCCACCACCACCTTCAGGCGGCGTTTCAGCGAAATGCCCCGCCGGATGCGGGCCATGTACTTGTCGAACAGGTTCATCCGGGTAATCGTCACGGTCTTCCCGGAAAGGGGGAACTTGCCCTGTTGCGCGAGTGCGCCCAGTTTCTGTATTTCCTCCCCGTAGATGGTGGTATTGCCTACGGCCACCTTCATCCCGTTATAGTCTTTGGGATTATGGCTGGCGGTCAACATCAGGCCCCCGTCAATATCCAGCGTGTTCAATGCGTAATACAGCACCGGCGTGGGGACCATGCCGATATCGATCACATTGATGCCGCACGCGGTAACCCCGTCTATGACGGCGGCGGCAAGCTCTTTACCGGACAGGCGCCCGTCGCGACCGATTACCACCGTATTGTATTTCTTCTTCCCGCGCAGGTAGGCGGCATAGGCCATGCCCAGCCGTTCCATAACGGAGGCATTGATGTCCGCATTTTCACCCACGATGCCGCGGATGTCATATTCTCGAAAGATTTCAGGATTAATGGCGTTCATTGGTGCATTCTCCAGCGTTGTTTGAAATCGTCCCCCGGCGACAACCACCGTGTACCTGGAATGATACCATGAAGACGAATTACGTTGGTAGTAAAACTTCAGAGGAAACAGTGTGGAAAATATCGGATCGCCGGGCGGGTGTCCCTTGATTTGCCTTGGGAAAGATTACTTTCCTGCCCACATTTCCAGGCCGTCGTAAGGGTTGGACAGGCCCAGAATCAGCTGTCCGCCGGAAGACATCATGGTTCGCACACCATAGTTGTCGGGGTTGCCGAAGCCATTTAGATTAACGGCGTACCAGTGGCGTCCGTCGCGGGTTTTGTACAGGTCAGCGCCGAAATTCTTCCGCCAGAACAGCATTTCAACGCTGGAAAGCAGCAATAGTTTATCCCCGGAGGTTTCCGCCTTGCAATCGATGCCCATGATGCCGAGGATGAAACCGGGGTGGGTCAACATATAGGAAAGCCCCGGCATGATGTCGTAGGTGCCGACGTAGAACCAGCCGTCATGCTCGCACATGGACCAGATATAGGCGTTGCTGGGTTCGCCGAAACCGCTGCCTTCCCCGGCGATGGAGCCGCACCCTGTTATGGCTTCCCAGGTATCATCCCGGCCGATGCGGATTACGTCCGCCGCTTTGATCCCGCCGATCATGCGCATCAGGAAACTGGCCTGGGCGCCCACGTACAGGTGGTCCTGCCAGACCTGCATGGTCAGGAAGGATTCGTTGAGCCAGCGCGGGCCGCCGCCGGAGACAATCTGTACCGGCGGCGCGGCGGGATCGGGACCCTCAAGTTTCCAGACTTGCGCGCCCTGCAACGGGTTGTGCGTGCCGGCGTAGAGCCACCCGTTGAAGGATTCGATGGTGAAAATGCCCACGTTATGCTTGTTGCCGAAGCCGTCCTGCAGCACCTCCCAAACCCGCTCCCCGTCCGTCGCGAGGATATTGGCGGGAGACGCTTCGGAATCCTTGTCCACCATGCTGTAATCGTTGTAAAAGGACATGTACAACAGGTCCTTATGCACCGCCAGCCCGCGAATGGAGCCCACCTGGTCCACGCTCCAGAAACATTCCCAGGTCCCGGGTTCCCCGGTTTCCGACCGCCACAGGGACGTGTTGTCGCCGCGTCCGCCGGCATACAGATACAGGCGGCCATCCGAGGCGTTGCGATAGGGCTTCATGGTTCGAAAACCGTGGGGGCGGGCATGGTCGTCCAACCCCAGGTCTCGCGTGTCGAGCACCGTCTCCCAGGTCGTGGCGGAAATATCAGGACGATACCGCCTGATTTCCGGATACACGGGTTGGCGATCCGGCTGGAAACCTTTCCATTGCTGTACCCGGTTCCAGGTGCCTACATACAGATAGCCGCCGTTTTCCGCGCCGTCAGGCGTGAAATGAGCCATGGACCAAGGGTAGTCATTGAGGTCTTGGGCATGATCAGCCGCATCAAAGCCATTCTCGGAAATTTTTACAAAATCCCCTTCCACCAGACCGCCCGGGCCCGCCTCCGGCTGACGGTTGCAGCCGGCACCAACAAGCATCACCATGAAGACCAATAGAACGAGCATCCGCATATCAGGCTCCTCGAATTAGATGTATTTCCATGAACCCGCTCTTTTATTGTCGCCTATAGTATCAAGGAGCGTTCTGTTTCGCAATTTTTTTACGGTACTTGGTTCTTATGAACCGTGGAGCCATTGATATATGCCCATAAATCACGGATATTTCAACGAGTGCCGTCCCGTGGACTCATAAATAGTGGTCCCTCATGGAATACACCTTACCTCTCAACCATACGAAAAATCGTTTTTTGATATCCCATACCGCTGCTACCTAAATTAAGACAGGGTTGAGATGTATCCCCGCCTAAACCAAGGCGTTTTTAACGCTAATTTTCCATGTTCAGGCTGGGGGTACCTTTTGTTGGGGAGGATGACGGTCCTGTCCAAATCAGGATAACACAGCGGCAATCAACAACCACCGGCAGAGCCGGTGGTATGAGAAAGGCTCCTAAAAGGAGCCTCATGAAAACAACTATCGATTCCGTCTCAAAGCCTTGTTGTCCATCTTATCACCACCAAGCCTACGTCATTCCGGTTTTTCGCGCGCATGGACGCGTTTCAAAGAAAGTACCGTATAGGCGCGAAAAAGACCGGAATCCAGGTTCATAAGACCGCGGAAGGTAATAAAGGGCACGGGGCACAAGTCCGGGAGACTGCCTTGGGCGCCTCCATCTGGATGCCGGTCTTTTTCGCGGTATACCAGTATCGGCTCTACTAAAAGTCATCGGTCGCGAAAAAACCGGCATGAGGGTACGAGCAAGGACATTGTAAATAGCAAAAAGGGGCGCTATGTTCATAAGCGAAGAAAAACGATGGAACGGCAAAGCCTGACGAATTCTCACCGGCAGAGCCGGTGGATTAACATTGATTTAATGCCGGGCTTCAGTAGGCGTACCTTCCCGGGTGCGCCATAAGAGGCAATTCCTGTGCTTGTGGAATTATGGCGCACCCGGGAAGGTACGCCTACTGAGCGCATAAGAATTATTCAGGCAGCTATGAACGAGGGGAGGAATGGGTGGCGTTTTTTTTGGGGGCGATGAAAAACAAAACCCTAAACTGGACAAGAGTAACCCTATACCTAAATTATTAGTTGACAAAACATCCCGTTCGTGCTAGGATATGACTAAGATGTTAGTCATAGAAAGGGTGTGGCATGAATAATAAACCGGCCGTACAGAAGTTGACGGAACTGGAATCGGTGATTATGGATGCGGTGTGGGAACTGGGTCAGGCGACCGTGCGCGAGGTGCAGGAGCACCTGTGGGAGGCACGGCCCATGGCGCGAAACACGGTGTTGACGATGATGGGCATCCTGCGGGACAAGGGATTCCTCCAAAGCACACGCGAAGGGCGCACGGACCTGTACACGCCCACCGTTTCGCGTGAACAGGTGGGCGGCGGACTGCTCCGCGACATGATGCAGCGTTTCTTCTCCGGTTCCGCGCACGCGATGGTCAGTCAGCTGCTCGACTGCGGGGATCTGGCCCCGGAAGAGATCAAGGCTATCCGAAAAGAAATCAACTGGCGTCTGAAAAATTAAAGACGCCAGAGGAAAGGAACTGTTTATACTTCAAAACGTTGGTGTTTCGTTGTTTGCTCTTAACGTGGTTGCTGTGCAGATCGGGATCCTCATTTTTGTTGTGGATGCTGTAAGACGTCTGGTGCATGCAGTGGAGCAGATTTCCATAGAAGCCGCAAAACATACGGAAATACTCAATGCACTGGTACGTGAAGTATCGGTTGGAAATACGGATACGAGACGGGATACATAGGATCTTCGTCATTGCGAATGAAATGAAGCAGTCTCGCTTTCCTCAGGACTGTATATAAGTCAGATCGCTTCGCTGCGCTCGCGATGACGGTGCATCTTCTCGTTCCAAAAGTGAAGTTTGGAACGGACATGCTCTTGAAGTTTAACTTCTTTTTTTACAAAGTAACAGTGCGAACAGAGAGCCCGCATCAAAAGACCAGGGATGCAAAGCACAGCTTTTCCGGTAATTGCGTTCCCAAATGCAATTCTTGTCATTACCCACATCTTTTGGTAATGAATAGTAGCGGTAAAAAACGAATGTTTGAATACAATATCCCAACGGGATTTAAGAACAAAGCCCAGGGTTGCGGTACTCCGCTACCCTGGGTTGGAAATCGCCCCCAATTCCCGTTTACCCCAAGGGGGTTGCGTCACATTGGTACAAATGCCGTATGGGAGGACCGACGTAACTCCGTTGGAGTAGAAAAGAGAGACGGAGAGACGTCGCTTACCCAGGGTAGCGGGGTACCGCAACCCCCTGGGCTATGATATGTAATCCCATTGGGATTCTGAATACCTACGTCGGCATCTCAATACCCTATCCTGAACGGAAAGATGTGGGTAATGACAAGAGTGCGACTTGGGAACGAGCATAAAAGAGTGCGACTTGGGAACGAGCATAAAAAATACTATCCGTTGTATTCCGGCGCTCGGCCATGGTTGCGAAATGGAGCTTCGCGGGCAAATACGCTCCCAAGTGTAACTTGGAAACGAGCGTGAAACTCACGTTAAAAGGGGCTAGTTTCGGGTTCGAGTTATCGGTTTATCCCCTAAAATCGGATTGTAGATGGCTTCAAAAGTGCCGCCGGTGGAAATGTGACCGACGACTTTTTCAGGATGCGCTTCCAGGTCTACAGGGTTGCCTGCTGCGTCCACAGGTTCCCCGTCTTCATTCACGGCAACGATGCCTGTGGGAGTAATACCCACCCCCTCCTCATCATAAGGGCGACTGACAATGATTTCTCCTACGGGAATGTTCCGCCCGCTGGCATCCTTTACGCTTCCGTCTGAACGAAAAGTGAAGGGCACATAATCATTTTCAGAACCGAAAACATCTTTTCCCAGGTTGAAACTTTGGTCAAGAACAATCTTGCGGTAAAGCTGAATGTTCTTCTTCATAGTAGATTCTAAAGGATAGAATAGACTCCCCTTGATATAAAGATTGCCGGATTCCTCGTCCTCGCGCAAGTAGGCCCGTTCCTCCACAAAAGCGCGCATTACCTTCTGACGTTCCAATAAATGCGATTTTCGTTCATCTTTAAGCATATTCGAAAGTGTTTTGTTGTCGAAAATGGCGTCAATATCATATTTTAAATTAAGTAACATGCTCTTTTCAGAAGCATACTGTTTCAACTCCTGGGCGATTTCATCGGGCATAACGCCATACAGGTCGGCGCCTACCACCACCCTATAAAAGAAACCCAATTCACCAGCATCGGAACCTCTGTGACAATAATCCATTAATTTGGTCCGGTCGGGCCGGGTGGAATCATAGCCGCCGTAATCCATCTCGCGCCATCCCAGGTTCCCCGGCAGTTTGCGTGGGAACGACCAGACGGAATCAATCGTATTCCCGACCATGCCGTGACACCCCAGGCACTGCATCATTTCTTCTGTGGTCTGCGGTCGGAGCTGCCCCTCGCGGTCTTCGATATACCCGGCCAGTACCCACCCGACATTGTTGTCTATCCATCCCTGTCCTTCGTTTCCTATCACCACCCCATCATAATGGGCGTTATCATCAATGTCCCCAATGCCAACCGATTTCCACTTGTACATATAGCGCATTTCCTTGATGCGCTTCGCGCGGGTCCCGGGAAACTCATAGGCAGGCGTCCCCGGGTCTGCCGCGCCATCCACCGCTTCCCCAGCCTGACCGTCCGCGTTAAGATCGACATAATGCAGCGGATGGGCAAACTCGGCGCCTACCGGGAAAAAGCCCTTCTCAACAGGTACCGCGGCCGCATCGCCATAGTAGTGCTTCTCACTGGAGCTGCGGTTCTTTATGTTGCGTTCGAGGAGGTCAAGATTCTTTTTGCAAATTTCAAGGTTAAACTCCCCTCCCTCTTGCATAAAGGCCGCGGGTAATCGCAGGTAAATGCCGCTCACGCCACCGTTCAGCGGACTGAATATGCCGTAAGGGAAGAAATTTACCGCGCGCCACCCGGTATACCGGGTGTGTTCATCCCGCACAAAGCCTTCCTGGTCCACGTAACCATGTGTTCCTCCTGTCGTCGGGTCGGGTTGCATTTCCGGAAACAGGTGCCTGGGATTCAAAGACGGAAACAGGACGAATTCCCCTGCGTCCGGATTAATCCAGCCACTGCGGCTTTTAGCCCGTACCCGGTCGTAAAGCGGCGTCCAGTTATCCTGCCGTACATAGTCAATGTCATTGATATCGGGCAAAGCAATCCCCGCCTTTTCAAGCCGTTCCATAACTTCCCCCGGAAAGATGGTGTTTCGCCACAACACTTTGTTCAGGTCCGGCGATGGAAAACTATATAGCACTTGATCTTCTGCCAACGGATAAGCATTGCCGTGTTTAATAGATGCAAGATAATTGGTGTGGCAGTACAGGCAGGCATTTTGTGTGCCATAGCCCGTTTCGATCCAGCACTGTGCCGGGATGGAGGGTTCCTCGTTATAAGACGGTTTGTATTCCGCCCCCGTCCGTTGTCGGAAATCCTTCGGTTCGACGCCCCTGTAAAAGTCTCCCAAGTCTATAATCTGAGGATTCAATTGTTGGGCGGCAAGCGAATGATGTGCTTGTTGTATTGGACTATCCGGCACTATGTCATTCGCGGAAATTTTGTTTCCCACCAAAAGAATGGCCATCAACATCGTTACGCCCTTGGGTAGATATGGCAACATTACCGGTCTCCTTGTGCCAGTATGGCTCTGGCCGTTTGACTATATCTTTCTCTGTCCCGCTTTAGCATTGAGGCGCAAGACTGCACTGATGTTATTATAGAGATAAAGGCTGTGTAAACTATAAAGGGCTATGGGCAAAATAATGGTCATAGAAATCGACTTTATTCCGACAGCCATTAGAAGCCTTTACACGACACTTGAGTTCTTTTCCCTCTGTGTTTCTTTCACGTGCCGAAGGCATGTACAGAAAGCTTCACGTAATATACAGACTTTCGCTCGCAAACTCAGGGTCACTGGTGAGGTTGATGCCGAGTCTTCGCAAACCGGCCTCATCGCCCGGGGTCGGAATATGGGTCATGTGCATATCACACCCGTTGAGATGCTTCAGTTTCTCCACGGCCACGCTTGTAGCGGGATTGGAAGGCATGGATGCGCCTACCGCTATAAGTGCCTCTTCAAGGTCAAGGCTGATGCTTTTCCCGTCCCGTATGTTTTTCTTCAAATCACCGATGGCAGTGATAATATTTGGTGAAATCAAATGGATTTTGTCCGGGATACCGGCCAGATGTTTGATGGCATTCAGCACGGCGCTTGTCGCCGCGTGCATCAGGGGTGAGTTACCGCCGGTGATGATAGTACCGTCTTTCAGTTCAATGGCCGCGCCGCAATAGATGCCGTCATTCCCCTTATTGTTGGACAGGGCACGAGCGGCAGCCTCACGCGCAGGGATAACCGGACGTCGATCCTCAACCTGTATGCCCAGTTCATTCATGATCAGTTCGACACGTTCCACCGTTTCCTGGTCGGAAAGCCCCATCATATATTCACAACGATACCGGAACACCCTGCGTATAACTTCCTGTTCGGCAGCATACCGCACTGCCTGGTCGTCAGCAATGCCAAAACCGACCCGGTTGACCCCCATATCCGTCGGTGACCGGTAAAAGGACTTTTCCCCGGTTATTTTTTCAAGGATGCGTCTTAACAGGGGAAATGCCTCCACGTCCCGATTATAATTGATTGTTGTTTCCCCGCAGGCTTCCAGGTGGAAAGGATCTATCACGTTGATATCCCGCAGGTCAGCCGTGGCCGCCTCGTAAGCCACATTTACGGGATGTTTCAGCGGAAGATTCCAAATCGGAAAGGTCTCAAACTTCGCATATCCCGCATGAATCCCCTTTTCGTATTCGTGATAGAGCTGGGAAAGGCACGTTCCCAGTTTGCCGCTGCCGGGGCCGGGTCCCGTGACCACCACCAGCGGATGGGTGGTCCCTATATAGGAATTACGGCCATAGCCGTCCTTGCTGACAATCAGGTCCACATCCGTCGGATACCCTCTTGTGGCCTGGTGCGTGTATACGGTGATCCCGCGCCGTTCGAGTTTGTTTTTAAAAAAAAGGGCAGAAGGCTGCTCTTCATACCGGGTAATGACAACTGCGGTAATTTCCAACCCCCAGTCTTTGCGAAGATCGTCTATGAATTTGAGAACGTCAATATCATAGGTAATGCCGAAATCGGCGCGTATTTTTTTCCGGGCAATGTCTCCGGCATAGATACAAAGAATAATGTCTATTTTATCCTTGAATTGCTGGAGCAGGCGCATTTTTACGTTGGGATCGAAACCGGGAAGCACCCGGGCAGCGTGATAATCAAAAATCAGTTTACCACCGAATTCCAGGTACAGTTTGTTGTCAAAACGTTCAACGCGTTCCAGTATTGCCGCCGTTTGCTCCTGTAAATATTTATTTACATCAAAGGCATTTCGTGTTTCGCTGGTCATGGAATTCTCCCATAAGGTTCCGCTTGAATCGGCTGATTCTAAATCCTGGGATACGGGATAGTCAATCAGCGGAGGCTGTCCTTTGCCCGGGACAGCGAATACGCGCACCGCTTCTCCTCCGCCAACGTTGGGCTAAACGGCTTCGCCGTGGATATTCTTTCCTGTGTCCGCAAAAAGGGGACAGACAACCAAATAGCAGCAAGAACTGGCAGTCTCTATGCAGCAATCATGTGCTATTTGGCAGTCAGTCCCCTTTTTGCTCAGTCTTCTTACTTGCGTTTAGTCCAACAAAGTTTTTCAGTTGGCAGGGCAACTGAAAAAGCTTATTCGTTCTTCGTCAAAAACGGCTATTGCCGTCCTAAAGGCGTATTTTCGGCGGTTATCGTTGGTAGTGCAGCAGGAAAACAGGGTGGTTTATGTAAACGGGACGCCTATTTGTTGACCATGGTCCAGAATATAGTTTCGAGCCTGATCGTATTCTTCGGCGCCGGATAAATGCTCTATCATAAGGGGCGGTTGTTGGGGCATTCCGGCCAGGCGTTTCAGGAATACCGTGTAATCCATCGCCCCCGTTCCGGGACAGACCTCCCGAAAATGCACATTCATCTCTACATCCCATGTGAGGTCTTTTGCATGGCAACTGACGATATGGGGACCAAGTTTGTCGAAACATTCATTAATTATATCGCCGTTGCGGTAAAACCGGTCCGGACTGTTGATAATGTTGCACGGGTCCAGATGCACTCCGAATCCCACGCGATCGATAGCCTTAAGAAGATTTAAGTACGAATCCGCACTGTCCGGCAGGCTCCAGCCCATCATCTCGTAGGCAAATTTGGCGCGCATGGGCTTTACGGCATCCACCACCTTGCGGGCATTCTCCACCGCCGCATCGAAAAATTCAGTAGAAAGATTTTTGGGATGGGGGCCGAACCAACTGTCCGGACTGAAGGAGCCGGCAATATTCACGCAGCAGTGCGCGCCGATGGCTTCCGCCAAGGCCAAGCCTTCGGTGACGTTTTCCAAGTTATTCTTGCGCTTTTCCGGATCCGCGTCCATCATGTTGCACCACCGGCCGACTTCGGCGATCACAATATTATGTCGGGCAAACGTTTCTGAAACGGCTTTAATTTTGTTGGAATCTGAGATGGATACGTCCGGGCAATAGGCAGCCCGATAGCGCATCTTTTTATGGGCTAACGCCAATAGTTCGGGATCATCGCTTTTTTCAAAAACAGGCGCCCCCAGCCGCACTGAACCGCTTGAAACACTGGACTGTTCCTCCGCCGAAAGTGCCACGCCCGTCAATAGGGACAAGCCCGCTATTTTTCCGATAAAATTCCGCCGGGACTCTTTTCCTGAAATCATGGGTCCTTCTCCTGTAGCACCTTGGCTTATTGGGGCCATGCCTCTTCCAGCCGACGAAGAAGCGCAAGTACCTCACGATGAATGACCGGGGCCACTTCCGGGCCGCCGGAATTTTCCTCGCCATATTGGGACTCATTGTCATAGATGTAGGGTGGTTCCGCATCCCATTGGCTCTTGGGAAGAATGTAACCGATTTCATCATTGGCCAACCCGAAAATCATATTGACTTTTCCGTGCATTTCTTTGCGTAACGGCGGCACTTCCACTGCTTGTATATCGAAATCCCGCCCTGGTTTGGCCTCGACGCCCCCGTCGGCTATCTCCGGATAAAGTTCGCCCGGTACCGTGGCTATCTCAAGGTCGCCCACGCGCACGACATCCACTTCGCTGCGCGCGGCAATGCCGCCCTCCCTCCAGAAGACACCGGGATGCACCAACCCCAGGGATATAGCATATTTGAACAACCCGGCCAAGGGCGCGTAAATGGTTTTTGCTGCCACACCCACGCGCGGGCTTTCGCATCTGAATACATCCGTTCCTCTAAGGGTATTCACCGTCAACACCGCGAGATTTTCCCCCAGTGCCTGTGCTTTTTCAAAAGAAGCTTCTTTGTATTTGTCCACGCCATTTCGATGAGACACCGTAGTATGTAACTGGGTCATCAGGCCGCCGACCATCCCTTGAAAATATAGGCACATTCCTCCCATACCCGGGGCGCCGTTGGGCTCCGAAACGCCTTTCTCGATGCCGTCGCGCCAATAGCCGCAGAAATCCGAGGTCAGATATGGATTATCGCCGTCCAGGGTTTCCGGGTGGTTTCCCCAGGAGACCATGGTGGCGATGGTTTCGTCCGTTCCCGCCTTGGTAAACCGGGCGCAACAGAGTTTGGTGTCGATAACAATAGGCTTTCGGGAGTCATTTACAAGCCCTTCCGGATTTATTTCTTTCTGGGATATATACATATCCGCGGGGGACAAGTTCCGGACGGCTTCCTCCACCGCATTTTTACATGCCAACTTGACGAAGTCCATATGCCGGTGATCAAAATTGGACGGAGTGGGCACGACACCGCTCCAGTTGCCCATGGTATCGGGCGTTTCATGATTGTGCAGGCAGGACACGATAACATGGTCAACATTCAGGCCAGGATCAATCATTTTCCGGATATCAATAATTTTTTCATGAAACAGGCCGATGGCATCCAGAGTCACCATTGCCACCGTCACGCCATTATTTCGAAATGCCATCGCCCGCGCCCATAATGGGTCGTGTACACCTTTTGCCGGACGGTTGCTCCCAAACCCCGCAATCCAGACGGGGTCGAACCTGCCGTTCCCGTTCCGATCATTGTAAGTGTCCTCGCCGGGGTTGATAAGACCGAGGCGGGTGGCCAGTTTCATTAAAAAGGTCTGCTCGCCCGGAACGGGGTCATATGTGTTGTCGTTATTGGTATCATTATAGGTATCATAAAGAGAAAGGTCCGGCGTAATATCCCATTTCGAGACGCCTACTTCCAGTACGCCCGGCTGCGCGCCCTCTCCCACCTTGACAAAATCCACCGTATAACCGCGATGCGGTCCTATCATCCTGTAAAACAGGAAAGCCGCCGGTAGGAGTATTGCCAGCAAAATGAGGATGCAAAAGGCGGTGAGTATTTTGTGCCGTCTAATAAAAGAGTCGTTCATATATCCATGGTCTCCAGAGTTGTTTGCCTCCCCCGGTTGCATTGTCTTGTTAATGTTCTAATGCGGGCCATACCCGCAACTGAGTTGGTGTGTTTTCGGCTGAAGTTGTTTTCCTGATACTTCAGGCTTGTTCTTTATCCTGAAGGGATTGAACAACAAAGCCCAGAGTAGCGGAGTACCGCAACCCTGGGCTTTGATAGGTAAGCCCTTCAGGCTGGTCAGATTCAACTTCTTGTTTTTTATAGGCCTTATAAGCCGATACACTACTTACACCTCGTCTGTATTTTACGCTGGTGGCAATGTATTGTCAAAGAAAGGATCGCATCGAATTCTGCTGTCCCCGGAATTTCATTGCGCTCACCCGGGCAATTGACATGTTTTAGACGCCTGTTACATAATGTGTTTTATTGTACCTGATGATAATCCTTTTAAAAGGCAAGGTCCTTGCTGCGGTTGGTATCTGCGTAAAAGTTTCGTGGAACGTTTGCCGCTTTTGAGGATGCCGGTCAGCAGATTCTCTCCAATCCGGGAGTCCTATCATGCGGCTTTCTTATTTTGTTCTAATCCTTGTGTCACTGGAAACAGTACTGATGCTAAGCCCGGCGAATGTATTTGCCTTTGACGGACGGTGCTATTCCGGAGAGGGTAATGAAGCGTACCTGCAATTGCTGGACACGGCGTGCCGGGTGTTTCATCCGGACCCGGAATACCAGAATATTTCCATGCTCTATACGCCGGTATGGAACGGTTTCGTGGAAGGGCCGACTTGGGGCGCCTGGTGGATTCAGAACAGTTACGGGCCCACCTATTGTTCCCTGCCGTTTTTTTTAGAACCCTATACAACCTTTATTCAGAATTCCCAGGAACTCTGGTTCGCCCTGATGGGGGACGGAAAACGCAAGGGCATGAAGGACTGGGTGGCGCCCGACGGATGCCTGTGCGACGCCGCTGCGCCGGACATGATTTATTACAAGCAAGGCGACGGCTATATTGATATTCATGATTGGGGCATGGAGTTCACGGCCGCTGGCATAGTGATGCAGGCGGAACTGTTACTCATCAGCCGCGACTTGGACGCCATTGCCCGGTATCTCCCCCTGCTGGAACGGAGCGCTAATTTTATTGAGACGCGTCGCGATCCAGCAAATAACCTGTTTCTGGCCGGGCCGGCGGGCAATCTCCTCGCGCCGAGTTATGCCGGCTGGCATAAACCGGATGACACCTACGACAAGGCCTATCTTACGGGTTTGTCGGTCACTTATATCGCAGCTCTGGACCGTCTCATTGAACTGGAGAAAATGACCGGGAACAGCGACAAGGCTGCCCTTTACGCCGATAGACGGGACCTTGCCCGGCAGGGACTTGCCCTGATGACGACGGACGAGGGGTATTTCATCAAGTCCATGGACCCCGACGGCACGAAGCACGGCGTTTACGGTGCGGATAAACACGGTTACTTCGAGGCGGTCTGCAATCACGACGCCATTGCCTTCCGTGTGGCCGATGATGCCCAGTCAGGAAAAATCTATGGCAAAATAGCGTCCATCCCCGGGTTGCGCCCGCACGGCATCATCATTACGAATTGTCCCGGCCTGGAGGATATGTACACGGAAGCAACGGACTGGTTGTGGTCTTTTGGCACCTGGGTAAACGGCGGCCATTGGACTACCTGTGAGGCGCGCATGATCCTGGCCTATTACCGGCTGGGTGAATATGAGGACGCCCGCAGGTCTATGGAGCACCTTCTCGGGTTCTTCCGGCAGTTCAGGACCGATAATCCCCTGGTGGACTTCGGAGCGGCCCCATACCAGCCCAAGGAACCCATCAATTGTGTATACGACACCTGGGGCGCTCCGGCGGCTCTCATACGAGGGCTCTTTGAGTATCTTTACCGCGCGGAATCCCTGACGCTTGTTCCGCATATCCCGACCGGGATTACGCGCCTGGAACAACGTTTCCCCATTCGTTTCGGCACAAAACGACTTTATCTGTCCACGGCCGGTACGGGACCGGTTACTGCCGTATGGATAAACAACGTTCCATGGAATGATTTTGACGCGGGTTCCATTACCCTGCCGTATGAGCGCCTGCCGGAATCGGCCAGGATTCAAATTGCCTTGGGCGGGGCGGCACTTCAGGAACAACCTGCCATGACCGAAGAATCCCCCGTGCTGTTTCCTGGCCCGGAGGACCCGTTATGGGACATCGAGGCCTTTGCCACTGAGGTTACGGAAAAGGCCGCCTCGGGCTGTTTTGGCGGTAAGGAACCGGCGTCCTTGACCCCTCCAGTGCCCTTTTCCCGAATTGGGATATTTTATAACACTCTTGCCCAAGCCAGTCTTGCGTCTTCCTATGAGGCGCACCATGCCAGGCTGATCTGTGAATACCTCACGGCCATTCAGAAACGGGCAAAGATGAAATCCGAGGGCAGGATTACGTTATTGCCGGAAGCCTCCCAACGCGCCGCGGACAGGAGTTACCTGGAGGCGGCCGTCAGACTCGTTGACGGCCTGCAAAAAACGATAGCCGGTTATGAAGGGTCGCAAGACGCCCATAAAAAACGAGTGTCCACCATCTGGAAAGCGGTTCCACAAGAATGAGGGTATCGCTTGCACATCGGATTCCATGATAGGAATGCCTTGATATACTGACCCTTCGTTTATGGACGATGGTTATGGTTGCCGCAGTGACGCGGGGTCTGGAAATAGTATCTGCGGAAATAGGTACGTACCCTGAAATTCACACGGAAGGATGGTAATGAAAAAGATTTCCTGTATACTATTTTCCATCCAACCAAAAGGGAGTATTGGTATGCACAGAATGATTCTACCTTTCTTTTCCCAGGCATGTGCCCTTCTGGCGTTGCTCTGCATCCAGGTCCATGCCCAAACCCCCGATACGGAAATCACCGAGCATTACAAGCGGATGATGACGTATCACCGATATATGGACGGAAATATTCCTGAGGGCGCGGTGCTGTTTATAGGCGACAGTATCACCCAGGGTTTATGCACGGTCGCAGTGTGGGAGTGCTCCGTCAATTACGGCATCGGCAGTGATACCACCGTGGGTGTGTTGCAGCGCCTGGCCGACTATGCTTCCATGGCGCGGGCCGGCGCGGTCGTTGTTGCCATCGGGGTCAACGACCTGGCGCGCAGAGACAATGCCGCCATTTTGGAAAATTACCAAAAGATCATGGAAACCGTGCCCGCCGGAACCCCTCTGGTCTTCAGTGCCGTGCTGCCCCTTGACGAAAGGGCAAAGGATATCAAAGAAGACCGTAATCCTCGTATCCGTGAATTGAATGCCGGGCTGGCGTCGTTATGCGCCACGGATGAACGGTGCAGCGTAGTGGATGCAACCGCCGCCCTGACCGATGATACCGGCAATCTGAATCCAGGCTATCATGTGGGCGACGGTGTTCATCTCAATACGGCGGGATATGCAATCTGGATCGCAGCGTTGCGGGAACAGCTGAATTCTATATCAGGCAAGAAACCGGGCGCCCTTCTGGAGAGCATCGGTTCCAAAGAATAAGCGCTTTCCGGCATCCCGGTCTTCCTCTCAGAGTGTTCTTTACGTCCTTCAGGTCTCTTTCTTTTAAATACACCCCCGCATCCACCCTCCGTTTCGGGGGTACCACGTATAGAGGCGGTATGCATCGTCAAAGGCTTCTCTTTCTGGATCAAGTGCGCGGCTACGCCATCTTCGGCATGATCCTGGTTAACTTCCTGGGTATGTTCGATGTAATGCCCTGGACCTTCAAGCATCATGTCCAGGGATTTTCGTACGCGGACCATATCGCCCCTCTCTTCATTTTCATCGTCGGATTCGGCTACCGCATGTCCTTTACGAAAGCCGTCGCCCGGGACGGACTGTCCTTTGCCCGCTCGCGGTCCATACGCCGCTATGCCCTCATCTCCGGATTGGGACTGCTGTATGGGGGATTCAATTTGCGTGTATCGGTCTGGGACGCGCTTCTGGATATCGGGCTGTCCGGGTTGCTCGCCCTGCCGTTCATGCATCTTTCCACGAAAGCGCGCATGGGCGCGGCCTGCGCCTTTCTGGCGGGCTACCAGGCGGTTTTTTCCCGCACCGGCTACGGGGACTGGGTAGTGGAAAACAGTATCAATGGCGGTCCGCTGGGGCCGCTGAGCTGGGTCTTCATCTTGTTGATGGGTACCGCAGCTTATGACCTATCTGCTGGCGCCGACCATAAACATAGGATTGTTCGTTTTTTTTCCATCGGGCTTTTCATCACCATAGCCGGGGTGTTGCTGCGGGCGGAATGGCCCTGGCTGAAATTGATCTGGCCTTTTTCCGCTTATGCCATGACAACACCCTACCCCGTATATGCCTCCGGTTTATGTTTTCTGACCGTACTGTTGTTTTATCTGAGTGCCGAAATATTTCAAGTGCCTATCCCCTTTTTGACTACGCTGGGTAAAAATCCCCTTGTCATCTATTTGTTGCAAGCCGTGCTGGTACTTGTGATGGGGGGGATCGTGGATACTTCAATGACGGTGGTGCCTGCCTTGGCACTGTTTGCGATACTGGTTGGTATCTGCTATGGTGCGGCACGCTATCTCGAAGTCACGGGACGTATTATTAAAATAGGATGAGGCGGACGGTGGTGATGTGTCTAACAACTCCTATAGGGAAATCAATATATGCTTTTAACCCTGTTGCTTTGCGCGACCGCGGCGGCGCTTCAAACATTTCCTTCGGCGCTGGTGGAATTTGCGCCGATGACAGACACCCCTGTTTTTGAAGGCGCCGGCCCCGGACATTGGGACGAACATATACGGGAACGGGGCTGGATCCTGTATGAAGACAACGCCTATCACCTTTGGTATACTGGTTACCGGTCAGGGAACAAGGAAATAAAGAAATTGGGCTACGCCGTCTCCAAGGACGGTATGCATTGGGAACGGCACGCGGACAACCCCATTTATGACGAGAAGTGGACCGAGGACATGATGGTGTTGAAGGTGGAAGACACCTATTACATGTTCGCGGAGGGCGATGGCGACCGGGCGCGCCTACTGACTTCAACAAACCGGGTGGATTGGACAGACCGCGGAACGCTCGACATCAGGAAAGCCAATGGGAAGCCCCTAACCCCGGGACCCTTCGGGACGCCTGCCGCCTATTTTGAAAACGGAACCTGGAACCTGTTTTATGAACGTAACGATGAGGCGATATGGCTGGCGCGATCGACCGACCTCAAGATATGGACGAATGTTCAGGACACCCCCGTGCTTGAATGCGGGCCCGACGCGTATGATAAGGCCATGATTGCCCTGGACCAGATCGTGAAGTATGAGGGTGCCTATTATGCCTACTATCACGGACTGGTTCCCGACACGGACCCGGATGAATGGACCTCCGCCGTTGCCGTTTCTTCTGACCTGGTCCACTGGGAAAAATATCCGGGCAATCCCATTGTCCGGGGCGATAAATCCAGCCCGGTTCTCGTGCAGGATGGCAAGGGGTACCGGTTGTATACCATGCATCCGTCCGTATTTGTTTATGGACCTCCCCAGGCCGATGAAGCACCGTCTATTCCAAAACAATAGTATTGTTTATAGCGTGTGGGCAGTACCGTTCCCGCGCATAACAAAACCAGGAGGAATCCCTTATGAAATCAAGAAGCTTCGCGAAACGGTTTTTGTCCGGCATGCTTATTTTGTTTGCCATCATGGGTATGGCCCCTTGTCAGGCCGATCCCGCCGCTGTAGTGGAACGTGACGGGGGCCTCGAAATAATGGAACTCTTCGAAAAAGTGCGTATTCCATCCCTGGATGTAGCAGCGGACGGGACGCTCCTGGCCTTCGCCGACTCCGGCAAACTGCTTCGTCGGAGTGAGGACGGCGGGAAATCATGGGGTGAAGTACTGCAATTGGGAGAAGATGCCGGCGGGAACGTCGTTGTGGACCGGAACACGGGCGACGTGTTGATGGTAAGTCCCGGCAAAGGCCTGCTCTATCGGAGCGGCGATCACGGGAAAACGTGGGGAAAAGAATCCATTGTCATCCAGCCGAACGCCTACGGGCATGGGACGCCCGAGGGTATTCCCGCGGATGTCAGTTGTTCGGAATCGGGAATAGCGCTGCAATACGGCGAACACGCGGGACGCCTGCTTATGCCGGCACGCATCATGCCGCCCAAGGGCAGCAACGATCAGGAATGGTGGCCCTACCATTACAACACGTCCATCTACAGTGATGACGGCGGCAAGACCTGGCAGGTCAGCAACCCCGTGCAAAGCGGCACCGGCGAGGGTACCCTCGCGGAAATGTCCAACGGCGATATCTATTATAACTCGCGGTCCCACATGTCCATAGACCACCGTCGGCGTATCGCCTGGAGCTATGACGGAGGCAATATGTACGTGGACTGGCGCGTGTGCGATGACCTGCGCGAGGTAGGCGAACCCTTCTACTTCAAATACGGCACGGAACCCAGTTACGGCTGCAACGCCGGGCTCGTACGCCTGCCCCTCGAGTGCACCAACGGCAAGGAGGTGCTCCTGTTCAGCACGCCCGACAACCCGGGCAAAGGCCGCACCGGCATGACCGTCTGGGCCAGTTTTGACCGCGGCCGCACCTGGCCGGTTAAGCGGCTCATTTATGCGGGTCCCAGCGCCTATTCCTCCCTGGCTGCGGACAAACGCGGGACCGTCTATCTCCTCTTTGAAAAGGGGGTGGAAAAATTATATGAGAGCGTCGCTGTCGCAAAATTTACCCTGGACTGGCTTGCGGAGGGCCATGATTTGGAGCAACTGATGGCAACCCCGGTGACCATCAACCGACCCCTGGGAAGCCGTTAAAACCGCTGCACATACAATACAAGAAAGACCGGCACATTACTGTGCTTCTTGTATTCGCTTCAAAGCATCGCCGACGCATGAGAAAGCGCTTCCCGCCTTTTCGCATTTTCCCGCCCTCCTTTATTTGGAAGCATACGGCTCCGTCAAACCGTGACTCGAGCCGCTTAGCCCACGGACTGAGCCGCTTAGCCCACGGACTCAGCCGCACAGCCCGCGGACTCAGCCACACAGCCCATGGACTCAGCCACACAGCCCACGGACTCAGCCACACAGCCCACGGACTGAGCCGCACAGTCCGCAGACTCAGCCACACAGCCTGCGGACTCAGCCGCACAGCCCACGGACTCAGCCACACAGCCCGCGGATTCAGCCGCACAGCCCGCGGACTCAGCCACACAGCCCGCGGACTCAGCCGCACAGTCCACGGACGGTGCCGCTCAGCCCCCGGACTTTATCCCACAGCCAAAGAGACAGTCCACCTGTAAAGAAAAGTGCGTAATCGTACCCTATGTCCTGACTGCGCCTGCGCCCTTTGATCCTTCATCCTTCATCCTTCAAACTTCAGACTTTATCCTTTCCCCATCCCCCCTCAAGATCAAGGACCACTATTTCAAGCACCAGAGATCCGACTAGCGTGACACAGGGAAAACCACCACACGGAACCCGAAGTTGAGTTCCCTGAGGTCGGGGGTGACCCCGCCGCGTTCCGCCGAGCGGAGGGCCCTGCTGCCATCGCCCTCGGAACCGCCCCGCAATACACGATACGTGCCGGTGGACGGTCCCGTCGGATTCGTCATCGCACCACCCTGATAATAGGTGTCGTCATACCAGTCATGGCACCACTCCCACACGTTGCCGCTCATGTCGTACACACCGACCGGACTTGTCGCGTTCACCGTCAGGGTGTCTGGCGCACTCACCCGTGCCGGGTTTACCCCATTATACCAGCCCACAGGCGAGGTGAAAGGGGAATCGGGCAAGCCCAGCGGGTTTGCCCAACCGCTCTTATAGTAATTCGCCCGGGTAAAATCAATGACGTCACTGGTCATACCATAGCGCCAGTGCCGTCCTTCTCCGGAGGCCGCCCACGCCGCCGCCCGTTCCCACTCCGCCTCTGTGGGCAGGCGGTACCCGTTGCGCACGGGCCAATAGCGCGTCCAGGTCGCGGTATTATAGAAGGGTTGCAGCCCATGCTTTTCACTCAGCCAATTGCAATAACACACCGCGCCATACCAACTGACACAGATCATTGGATGGTTCGCCATGGAATACACCACCCCGCCATGTCCCGTGCGGCTGCACACACCAAACTCACCCCACCCATAAGTGATTTGAGCGTCAATCGAACTGGCTGCTGTGTCCGCGATAGGCTGGCCGTAGGCATAAATCAACCCGTACGTGTACGCGCCACCGCTGGAATTGGTCAGGTAGCCCTGCCCTTTGGCCCAGTTCAACACGTCGGCGTACTCCTGGTTCGTTACTCCATACTTACCGATACGATAGGCATCCAGGTACACATCATGCACCGGCACTTCATCGCTATCTCCTTCATTCCAGGGGTCGCCCATCTCAAAGGTACACGCGGGTACGTCCACCAATTCGCCCGGAACCACCAACGGCTCACCTTCCACGGGAATCTCGCCTTCACCTTCTCCCTCTCCCTCTTCCTCTCCCTCAATAATCTCTCCTTCTATCTCCCCTTCGCCTTCATCCGGAAACGGCAACATCCAGCACATCGGCGGGGCTTGTGAGGGATCATAGACGTATCCTTCCCCGTTCTGCCACAGATACGCCACGCGGATGGCATACCCTATCGGATTATCGCCCTGCTGCCAGCCCGCGAGATAGGACATGGCTTCGTTTATGGCCAGCCGCCAGTTCATATCCGCGTCCGCCGGGTGGCCCTCGAAAAACTCGCTCCCCTTCAAGTCATAGGAAGCCTCCCCCTGAGACATACTGGCGCCGAAAAAAACGGCCGCCATCAGCAATAGCACTACCCCCCCCGATTACGTCGCCCTGCACACTTTGCGTACATGGTCTAACCCTTCATTTTGGTTTATGTAGATTCCATCTTTCTTCGAAAGGCTTAAGAAAAAAAACATGAAGACTAGAGCATCCTAATCCCTTGCACTCGAAAAAATAAAATGGAAATTAAAGATGCAGGGCGTACCCGCTACCTCCGCATCAGGGTTACTTGCACGCTGCGATTAGCGCTTCAAGTTCCTCGTTCAATAACGGGAGTTTATTATGCAGAATTTCCCAAATAATTTCAGTCGAAACCACATCATAGCCATGGACCAGCACATGCCTTAGACGGATAATACGCTGATATTCGGAGATGCGCCGGCATATATCCGGATTAACGCGTTCAAGCACATAACACGCCTCGCCAATAATCTGTAATTCACGCTCCACCGCTGAACGGAATCCCCGGTCCTGGCAAAGGTCTTCATGGGTGCGCTTCTCAATAAAAGCCTGCACAAAACGGCATGAATCGAGCATATCAAAGAGGTATTTTCGCGGATCAGGCGGCATATACGTTTTCTCGAGATGCTTCCAGCGATTGAATAAAGTAGGGGTTGCGCAAAGAGGAATATTCCACCAAGTCAACCTGTCGCTCGAACACTTGTTCTAACCCTTCCAACAGACCGAAATAACATTCGTAATGCATTTTGGTATCACAAGGTAAAAACTCAACGACAAAATCAATATCGCTGTGAGTCGGATCAAAGGTGTGATTTGTCACGGAACCAAAAACGTCCAGCCGCAGAACCCGAAAAGTATTGCATAAATCAACAATCTCTTTTTGTTTCTCTTCTAACAACGCTATCATCGCCACAATCTCCCGATGCTTTTAAATTCGTCTATACAAAGGGTAAAGCATGGGAGGCATTCTTGTCAATTTCTTGTGAAAGAAGAAAGAAGGGGCAAATGCCGAACTTCAGGCAGTATTGATTTGGACAAGACACAACGGTGATATCGTGTAGGGGCGTAGGACTCGCAGGATACGTAGGACATAATTTGTCCCGCCAGTACTATCTGTCTTCCCGGCCTTCCTGCCCGCCGGGCGCGTATGCCGGCGTTCCGAAAACCGGGGACATCCTTGAATTCCTTCCTATCCCGGGATAAATGCGCTTAAGAAGCGTTTCCATCCCGCCAGGTACGCGTCCATGGAGAGCACGAAGCCGTCGTTGTGGTTTCCCCGGATTTCGAGAAACATTTTGGGCGGTTTCGCCGCTTCATAAATGGCTTTCCCGTGTTTATACGGTATCAGCGTATCCTCGGGGCTGTGAATGACGAGGAGGGGGGCCTGAAAATACGGCACGCGTTCAAGGGTCGGAAACGAATGCCGGATACCCTTCGCCATGAAGTTGCCGAAGGGCATGTCCCGCACCACTGCGGGCAGCGAACAGAAGGTGCTTTCCAGCACTACGGCGGCCGGCTTCACGCGGGAGGCCAGATAGGCTGTGGCCGCCCCGCCGAGGGACCGTCCGAAGAGGAGGATTCTTTCGGGGGCGATGCCCCTGTCTTCGGTCAAATACTTCCAGGCCGCTTCCGCGTCCGCGTAGATACGCTGCTCCGACGGCCTGCCCGTGCTCCGGCCGTATCCCCCGTAATCATAAGCCAGCACGGAAAAGCCCATCGTGCGCAGGAGTTGAATGGATTCGAGGCGATCGGCCATATTGCCGGCATTGCCGTGGCTGAACAGTACGGTGGTTGCCGCGCCTTCCAGGGGGATGAACCAAGCGTGGGTCCGCTCGCCGTTTACGTCGAGAAATATCTCCTCAAAGCGCCAGTTGAAAGGGGCGGACGACGGAGTGCGATAGATGTTTCGCGTCGCCGGGAATATCACGTATTCCTGAAGGTGATACGCGCAAAACAAAAGCAGGACCAGGGCGACCGGAATCAGAATTAAAAAAGAAAACATGAATTTCTTCCATCTTTGAATCATACGAGTATAGCAGGTGAGACGCTGCATTCGCTGCGGCCTGTTACCACAAATATGGGTGTGTATCCCCAAGATAGTAAATACCATTCTGACTTCAGACTTCCTGACCTCGTCGGGGTTATTCAATGATTACACGGAATCCGGTTCGGTACTATTTTGAAGCCATGTTCGTATAGGACCGCAAGAAAAGGACAGACCCCGAAATAGCCAATAGCAGTAAAGGGCATCCATGTTTCGTTATTGACGGCTATTTCATCGTCAGTCCCTTTTTGCTCCGTCTTTTTGTTCGTTTTCCAGTGCCATAGGCATTTCCGACGAGACCAGGATAGCTGAACTCAGGCTCTACGATACGGATTTCAAAGACGGAAAGCAATTGTTGAGGCAACGCGATTTCTATTTAATACCGATAGTACGGTATAGTAGTTTTCGAGAGGCAGGAAATATGGAACATCAGCAACAACCCACCCCATCTCTGCGACTGGCACTATTCCCTTGTGTGTTGTTAATAGCCGGGATTGTGCTCAATGTATATCTTTTCAAGGATGCGGCCAGTTCCGGCCCCAATCAGATTGCGTTACTTCTTTCGGGTATTTTTGTCGCTCTGCTGGGCCATGTATTTCTGGGACTGCGCTACCGGGAAATAGAGACACGGGCCATCAAATCCATCGTTCTGGCCATGGAGGCCATCCTGATTCTCATGGTGGTGGGATGTCTCATCGGGCTGTGGATTCTAAGCGGCATCGTACCCACCATGATTTATTACGGCATTCAGATTTTAACCCCGGTCGTTTTCCTGCCGTTGGTCTGCCTGGTATGTTCAATTGTTTCCCTGGCGGTAGGCAGCAGCTGGTCAACCATGGGCACGGTAGGCATCGCACTTTTAGGCATCGGCCGGGTGCTGGGTTTTCCTGACCCGCTGGTAGCAGGGGCCATCATTTCCGGAGCCTATTTCGGCGATAAGATGTCGCCTCTTTCGGATACGACCAACCTGGCATCTGGAATTGCGGGCAGCCAGTTGTTTGTTCACATTCGGCATATGTTCTATACCACCATTCCCAGTTATACAATCGCTATGATACTCTTTGCGGCTATCAGCTTGTTCTACCGGCCGGGAGAATATAATGATGCCTCAGTAAACGAAATACTGACCGGTATAGAATTAAATTTTTTCGTGCATTGGTCACTGCTTCTTGTCCCCTTACTTGTAATCATTCTGGCCGCGAAGGGCATGCCCGCCTTGCCTGCGCTCACATTGGGCGCACTGCTGGGCGCAGGGGTTGCATTATTATGGCAGCCCCTGCGGTTTATGTCAGAAACGGGCGTCATCATGACGGGGCCTGAACGCTACGGCATGATCATAATGACCGCTTACAACGGTTTCAGATTGGACAGTGGCCGGGATTCTCTGGATTCACTGTTATCGCAGGGCGGTCTTTCGGGTATGTATGATACGGTCGCATTAATTTTGTCGGCTATGTTCTTCGGCGGTGCCATGGAGGCGACCGGGTTGATGCGTCGAATTGCGGGTGCTATTTTGCACCATGTCCGCGGTGCGGGCAGTTTGATTAGTGCAACCGTGGGCAGCACAATACTGGTCAATATTTTCCTCGCGGAACAATACCTGGCCATTGTGTTGACGGGGCGTATGTACCGTACTGAATATCAAAATCGCGGACTGGATGCGCGTAACCTTTCGCGGGCTTTGGAAGATGGCGGCACCCTGACGTCTGTGCTGGTGCCCTGGAATACGTGCGGGGCTTTTGCTGCCAGTGTGCTGGGGATATCCACCCTTTCCTATCTGCCCTTTTGTTTCTTCAATCTGGCCTCCCCCGTGGTGGCCATTATTCTGGCGGCGATGCACATCGGCATCAAGACGCTTGCTACGGCGACGCCTGAGCAACTATCGGAGTCTTGAAGGACGTTCACCTTTCCACACGGTGTTCCGTGATACGGATGACCACTTTTCCAAGCGGTCCCGCATGCAAGTGTTCAAATGCGTCCTGAACATCTTCCATGGGAAAGATGCGGCTGATTAACGGGCGTTTGCTGCTGTTCCCATAACATCCCAATATGGAATCCCAGGCGTCCTGAATTTCGTTTGGCGTGAAGGCGCTTACACTGAGCCCCTGGAGCCTGAGATTCTTATGAATGAGCAGACCGAGGGTAATCTCCGACTTCAAATCCGCCAGCAGTCCCACTACGAGGATGCGTCCATGCGCCGCGATAATACGCGCGCATTTTTCAAGAAAGGGCCCGCCCAGCGTGTCTAATATTAGTGAAACGGGTTTCTCGCCGGCAGCCTGACGTACTTCCTGTTCCAGGGACGGCGACCCGATGTCGAGCGCATAATCGGCACCCATGGCTTCCAGCGTTTTCCGTTTCGATTTGCTTCGTGAAAGCGCTATGACCCGGGCGCCCCGGGCCTTGGCTAAAAATATGGCCGCCGTGCCCACTCCCCCGGATGCCCCCGTGATTAAAACCGTGTCCGCCCCGGTAAGGCCGCCGCAAATCACCAAGGCGCGCCATGCGGTGAGATGGACAAGAGGCGCCGCTGCCGCCTGCTCAAAAGTCCAATTCGCGGGAACGGGCGCCAGCCATGCCTCGGGGACCGGACAGTATTCGGCCAAGGTGCCGGGCCTGGATACTCCCGTCAATCCGCCCAGAATGCAGACCTTGTCCCCGGCCTTGAAGCGACCACCGGCAGCGGGCTGTAGAATAATGCCGGCACCGTCCCGTCCTGGCGTGAACGGCGGAGTTCCCGCTCGCGGATATTGTCCCTGTACCAGGTAGCGGTCTGCCGGGTTCAGGGCGGCGCAATGTATATTAACCAGTGCTTCATCAGGACCGGGAACCGGTTTTTCCGTCTCTTCCAGAATCAGGTTTCTGATATCACCCGGTTCATGAAAACGCCATGTACGCATGTCTGCATTCCTTGTACTGTGGTTGGCGTTCCGTTTTAATAAGGTGGAACCGAAGGTCTCCCGTTATCATAACACAGAAAAGGCAAAGAAACACCTCCGGTGTATGCGTCCGGAAAGATAAAGGCCGCTCTATATCAAGCCGAGTTGACGCAATCCCTCCATACCCTCTTGCACTTCACAAGCCGAGTGGTGTAAAGCCGCGGTTTCTTGCTCGGTCAATTTTAATTCAACCACATTTTCAACGCCGGAACGGCCCAAAAGGCAAGGCACACCCATATAGATATCGTTGAGGCCATATTCGCCGTTCAGGTACGCCGCGCACGGCAATACTTGACGCTCATCACGCAGTATGGACTGCGCCATGCGGACCGCACCGGCCGCCGGTGCATAGAATGCACTCCCGGTCTTTAAAAGACGCACGATTTCACCGCCTCCGTCTCGGGTACGGGCGATAATGGCAGCTATCCGCTCCTGCGCCATGAGTTGGGTTATCGGGATTCCCGAAACAGTCGTATACTGAGGCAGGGGGACCATGGCGTCGCCATGGGAACCCAATACCATGGTGTCCACATTGGTCATGCTGACACTGAGCTCCATGGCGACAAAGGCGCGCATTCTGGCGCTGTCCAGGCAGCCTGCCATGCCGAGCACGCGGTTGTTCGGAAAGCCCAGGGTCTTATAGGCGAGATAGACCATCACATCGAGCGGGTTGGTCACAATAATGACGATGGCATCCGGTGCGTGTTGCTTGATTTGTCCACAAATGCCGGAGATGATACGGCCATTTTTCTCAAGCAAGTCCAGACGCGTCATACCGGGTTTACGCGGTAAGCCCGCCGTGACAATCACCAGGTCCGCTCCGGCGATATCGGCATAGTCGTTAGTGCCCGTACACGTCACGCTGTAGTTGCGTATGGGGCCGGCTTCCGTCATGTCCAGGGCTTTGCCCTGGGGAAGGCCTTCCACAATGTCCACCAAGACGACATTGCCCAATCCCATTTCCAGGCAATACTGCGCAGCCGTTGCGCCCACATTCCCTGCACCGATGCAGGCAATTTTCGGTACTCCTTGTGTATGCATTTTGTGTGCTTCCTTTTTTAGTTCGCCGGTACAGGTTGTACCCAGGCCATTTCCAAATCCCCCTCGCGGAACGGGTTGGGATGCGGTTTGTCTGAAATCACGATAGCCCTGACATATAGTTCGTTTCCGGAAAAACGATATGCGGGGGCCGTGTTTTTGCTTTCCGCGAGTACTTCTCCTATCTCATCCCCATAGACACGGGACGCTCTTTCGGGAATCTCGCCATTTGGATCTTTATATTCATGTGATTCGGTGGAGCACCCTTTTTTAGACCCTATGAACTTGGTTGTGTAAGCGACTCCGCGCTCCTCTTTAATCTTGAAAGACAGACCCGTATCTTCGCGGAGGATACTGTCCAGTATAACACCGGTTGAAGCGTAGAAGTTGCCCGCCTTCATGGCGTCCATTAAAACGGCTGCATCCAGGGTGGAGGCGGATACCATCACCCACCCCCTGCCCGGGTTGGCCTCACCAGTGCCAAAATTAAAGTAATTGTGCGCGTCATCCGATGCCACACCATAGAGGGGATTGTTTTGCCCCTTAACCAGGCGCATGGTCAGTACCGCATCCCAATATTGGTCTGTTGATGGATACCCTTTGCGTTCATGGCCCCAATTGTTGACACTGGGGTGACCGTTAAACACCTCAAAGAAACGGTAGTCCGGAAGTTGCAGCATTTCTTCAAGCGTGACGGCTTCCGCAAAGTTCGGGTGATTTAAAATTGTGAGCATGGGACGGCCCATCTTTGCCTCCTGCTCCGCTACAGCCTCCGCATACGCCCGAGCGGCGGGAACCGCCTCCGCTTTTGCCTTGGCGGGAATTTCTTCTTCTATGTTCAGACCGTTTACGTGAGGGCCCGACATCAAGGACGTAATTTCTTCCCCATGAATGAGTAGAAAACTGCCCGTCTCATTAAACCGGGTTTCCAGTTCGGCGAATGTTTTTAATCGTAGACGGGATTTCCCTTTCTCTTCAACCTGTTCCACCCAGGTTGCACCAAACTTATCCTTGAGCATCGCCACATGTTCCGGAGTAGGCCCGCTGTTTTCGGTGATATCACGAAACCTTTCCCGGTTCTGCATCTGGTTGTGTTCCGTTACACAAACAAAATTCCAGCCATGCTCCTTGTACCAGGACACGGGCACCTCCGGTGCGGCATCGCCATCGCTTCGCAGGGAATGTACGTGCAGCGCGCCTTTATACCACTGTTCGCAAAGACCCGGGGCGGCGGAGAATGCTACAAGGGAAAGCAGGAAAACCCAACCATAATTTCTTTTTGGCATCCTATTGATTCTTTCTGTCCATGATATGGTGCAGGCTCGTCCCGGTAGTATATGCCTGAGCGTTTTTAATATAACCTCTTAATGGGGACAACTAACGCATTTCCGAAAAATACCGGGCCTCAATCAGCAGACACAGCGTATGCCAGATCGCAGCATGCGCCTCCTGGATAACCTTGGTGGAGTTTCCGGGTGCCTTGATGGCAATATCGGCAAAACCCGCCATCTCTCCCCCCTTCGGTCCGGTAAGTACGGCGGTAACGCCGCCGCGCGCCTTGGCGACGGAAAGCGCCATCATGCAATTGCGGGCATTTCCCGATGTACTGATGGCGAGAAGCATGTCTCCCGGTACCATGAGAGCATTCAGTTCCTGGGCAAAAGCGATATTGGGCAGCGGGCAGTCGTTTTCTATGGCGGTTTTCAATGCGCCGTTGAGTCCAAGGGTTATGGCGGGAAGTCCCGCCTCCAAATGTTCGGCCAAATCGCTGCCGCAGGGCAAACCGGCAAGCGCTGTCCGGAATGCGGAGTCAAGGGGCCTTTTGCGCTCAAAACTTTTGCATAACTCCCCGACAATATGAAGGGCATCGGCGTGGGAACCGCCGTTGCCGCAGGTGAAAAAACAGTGTCTCTTGTCAAAACATTCAGTTAGCGCTATATGGAATTTGTGGATATCCTCAAGGCAGTTTGATAAGTCAGGGCGGCGTTCCAGAAGCGCATCTACAATCGCCCTTTCGTCTTGAGTCCAATAACACATAAGTAGGTTGCCTTTCTTGGGGATAGAATTAATCCGCTTGCCATGTAAGGGCGATCTTTCACTTCCCGATGGCAGCCATGAGAGAAAGCCGAACATTATTACCGATCCATTACCGAAACCGCCGACGCCATTATGGTATCATATTTGTTATGACAGGGTCATAATGCATGGGCCGGTTTTCGGGATGGTTTTATGTATTCCTCTTTGCTTAAATTAATGCTGTTCACTTCTCTAGGGGCGTTCTGTTGCTTCGCTGTCGCAGAAGAAACACATGCGGACGACACCCCCTCTCCCCTGGCACGTCTGAATGAACACCTGTACGACCGGGAAACCTTTGAACGCAAGGTGCGGGCCCTGGACAAATTGTATACGACCATAGCACACATGAAGATGGAGGAAGCCCGGTCGCTGAAGGAGCGTGGCGATGCGGAAGGTGTCAGGATTGCGCTGGGAGAGGCAGGCCGTCACCTGGCGGAGGTAAAAGAAGCTTATGTTTTAGGACTGGCTCATTTCGGTGAAAGCGCCTTGCTCCACACGTTTTATGGGGAATTGCTGCATGATCATTTGGGGCAAGAGCATGAGGCGGTTAAACACTGGGAAGAGGCGGTCAGGCTGGATAAAGCCTATGGAAGGGCACAAAACAATTTGGGTATGTATTATCTTCACGTCGGCAGGTATGACGAGGGCCTCGTGTGCATGGATGCCGCTCTTGCGGCGGAGCCCGGGAATCCGGACTGGTGGTTTGACATGGTACAGGTATACCTGACCAACTTCACGCAGATCATGAAAATACGGGGCTGGGACCGTGCCAAAGTCTATGAGGAAGCCATGCGAATGTCAGAGCGGGCGCTGGCGCTCAGCCCGTCCGACTATCAATTGTTGTATGACCATGCCTTGAACCATTTCCTTGCGGACAGGTTTGGCGTTCCGCCCGACTGGGAGCGTGCCGCCCGGGCATGGCAAGAGGCCGTCAAACGGGCACACAATGATTCTCAGCGCTTTGAATGTACGTTGAATGAAGCCCGCGTGCATCTTCGCGCCGGCAATTCCGGGCCTGCGCGGGTGTGTTTGGAACAGGCGCGGGCCTTGGCGCCGGACAGCCCGGTGGTGCGGCAGTTGCTGAATGAATTAAAAGATTAGGCGGAGTATGACCTATAGCATCCAAAGTTATTCCCTTACCAAGATCTATAATGGGCGGACCGTGGTAGACCAGTTGTGCCTGCGTGTGGAACGGGGCGCTTTTTATGGTTTTCTGGGTCCGAACGGCGCGGGTAAATCCACTACCATTAAGATGTTGACCGGTATTATCGCGCCGACTTCCGGCACTGCTCGTATTCTGGATTTCGACCTCAAACGAAGTAGTCTGTCCATAAAGCGGCGCATTGGTGTTGTGCCTGAGGATCTGTGTCTTTTCGAAAACCTTACTGCGCCGGAATATCTGGTCTTTATGGGACGCATGTACGGCCTTCCTCGCCGTGTCGCCTTGCACCGGACGCAGGAATTGCTCGAGGTTATGGGGCTTGACGGGACGAACGGCAAATTGATTCTCGAATTTTCCACCGGCATGCGCAAAAAGTTATCCTTATGCGCCGCCATCATACACAACCCGGAAATTTTGTTTCTCGATGAGCCTTTTGAAGGGGTGGATGCCATCGCTTCCCGTATTATACGGGAGGTCCTTGAACAGGCGAGGAAACGGGGCGCCACCGTATTTCTGACCTCCCATATTTTGGAGGTCGTGGAGCGCCTTTGTTCCCATGTAAGCATCATCCATGAAGGAAAACTGCTGAGCCAGGGAACCCTTGAGGATCTTGCGAAAGGGGGACGTCTGGATGAGGCGTTTCTCCGGCTCGTTGATTCCGGAAAAGCGAAGGAAACCGCTTTGTCCTGGCTGGAGGCCAAGAACTGATGGCGGCACAATGCTGGGCGTTATTCCTCCTCAAGTGGACTATGATACGGCGCGGCCTGGGTAAAGAGCATTTTTTCAGTTATCTGATCCTGGCGGTTCTTTTTTTAGGGGGGCTGTTCATCTCCCTTGTCGCAACCTTTGGCCTCTATGCGCTGGCACGCCGTACCGGGCAGCATCCATCGCCATTAACACTGTTGGTGCTGCTGGATGGGATCGTGCTTCTATATTGTTTTTTCTATGCCTGGGGAATTCTGATGGAGATTCAGCGCACAGACCTTCTTGATTTTAAGAAGATGCTTCAGCTTCCCATATCCATGCCCGCCGTCTATCTGATGAATTTTCTGGTGTCCCTTTTCGGTCCCTTGCTGCTTTTTTCAATTCCCCCATTACTGGGATTGTTGTCTGGCCTGTATCCGTTTTACGGTTCCAGGGTATTTTTCGCAGGGATTCCCATGGCAGGTCTTCTGGTGCTGCTGCTGGGCGCATGGTCCTATTATCTTCGCGGGCGCCTGGCTATCCTGATGGAAAATCCCCGAAGAAGGCGTTTTGTCTTCATGCTGGTGCCCATGGGCTTTATTCTGCTCGCCCAACTTCCCGCAGTGATTACCCACATTGCGGCCAAAACAGGTTCCGGCCTGGGGCCGGCCCGCCTTCTTGAAACACTGCAACCGTATCTTATTCGAGGCAATCAGGTGGTTCCGCTTTTGTGGCCCGCCTATGGCCTATGGACGGGTATATCCGGAGCGGGGTTCGCTATGTTCTTTCTTTGCGCGGCTGGTTTGTGGTTGGCTGCGCTAATTGGGCTGCGGTTCGGTTATGTCACCACACTGCGTCACTATATGGGCATGTACACTACAACTTCCGGCAAAGCCTTGCCGTCGGCCAGAAACCCTATTTCAATGCCCGTTACGGGACGGGGATTTCCCTTTGTTGATGAGGATACGGCTGCCCTTATCTATGCGTTTTACAAATCGTTTACCCGCCACCCTCATGTGCGGATGCTTATAATCATGCCGCTTTGCTTCGGTTTGTTTGTTTTGTTTATGCAACGCAGCGGCGCATATGGTAATGTCGGAAGCCGGGAGCAGGACTGGATACCCATGGCGGCCCTGGTTTGGCCCTTTGTCAATTTCTCTTTCTTCATGTTTAATATTTTTGGTATCGATGCCCAATCGTTCCAGGTACTTCAATTATCCCCCCTGCCCCGATACAAATATCTGCTGGCCAAAAACATGGCGATCGCTCCTGTTGTTCTCGGGTTGGTTGTCTTGTTCGTCGCCGTCAGTGCCCTGTTAACGCATGCTTCAGGGAAAACCTTGTTTATTTCGTTCCTGCTTGCCATACACCTTTTTTTGGTCTTTTGCACCGCCGGAAATCTTCTGTCTATTAAATTTCCCCGCCGGCTTCATCGCGACGCGTTGCGCATTCCCGAGCGCAGGCTGCGTATGTTGACGACCTCGGTGCTTACCATGTTTGTTTCCGTTATTTTAGTTGCACCTGCTGTTATTTGCATGCTTCTTGATCGTTATTCCAGTGCGGTCATCGGCGGACCCTATGCCGGATATTTTTCGCTCGCATTGGCTTTGATACTGGCAGGCGGGGGGCTGTTCCTGTACCGGCTCGCTTTGACACATGCCGGCGATTTGCTTACCGCAGAGGAAATGCGCATTTATACAAGAATGGTTCATGAACCTGAGTAGCGTTCAAATTAACCATAATGTTATAATTAGTTTCAGTGAAGCGTTATGAGGGTGCACGTCCCCAAAGATGGTTCTTGTGTTTTTGTCATAAGCCGACAAGAGGGAGAGTCCTTTTCATGGCTGTAAGAGTTATCTATCTTGTACGCCACGGCCAGCATGATCCGGAAAACCCAACCGGCTCCGAGTTGGGCGGCAACCTCACGCCCTTGGGAATCAAGCAGTCCGAACTCACCGCGAAAATGCTGGCCAAGAAACCGGTAAACTCCATTCATTGCAGTTCTCTGAACCGGTCGGAGGAAACCGCCCGTATTATTGCCAACGAAATACCGGGGGTTACCATACAACCGACGGATTTGCTGTGGGAGTGTATCCCGACCATGACGCCGAAGTTGCAGGTTGAAATGCCCAATTATACCTTGACCCAGGTGGACCAGGATCGGCAGCGGGCCGAAGTGGCTTACAGAAAGTATTTCAAAATTGCCAAGCGCAACGATCGCCAAGACGTGATTGTCTGCCACGGCAACCTGATTCGCTATTTTGTAACCCGAATTTTAAACGCGGCGCCGGACAGTTGGATGCGCATGGATTTATGCAACTGCGGGATTACACAGGTGTTAATACAACCGGACGGGGACATGGCCTTGTTATGCCATAATGACTGGTCGCACCTCCCCAAGGAAATGCGCACTTCAACGCTGCGTTCCTAGCCTTTCTCCCCCGCTATCCGTTTGACGCGCCCCCGCGCTCTTTTGAAACAGCGCTTTTGTATCCATGTAATCGTGTATCGATGTGCGCTTCGATAAAAAACAGCCTGATGAACCCCGCAAAAAAGGTCATTTTCACCACCCTGCGGCATGGCCCCGCCCGGTTGACAGCCAGTTGGATAAACCCGTTATTCCAGTGTGCCTTTTCTTTGCCGCCTGCGCCTGCGGGCCTTCTGTTTCTTGACCTTGGCCGCCTTCTTGGCTTCGGCACTCGCCCCGCCCAGTAAGTCCTTCTCTATAAGTTCGCAGAGACGCCTTCGCGCATAAAAACGGTTCAGCGCCTGTGACCGGGCGCGCTGCATTTTGACGGCGCGGCCGCTGGGCAGGTGTACGAGCGCCACACAGGTTTCACTTCGATTCACCTTCTGCCCGCCCGGGCCGCCGCTGCGAATGAAACTTTCTTTCAAGTCCTCGTCACGGATGCCGCACTGGGCCATGCGCTCTTCCAGCGCCTGCATCTTTTCCGGGGTTACGCCAAAGTTTTGCACGAATCAGCCTTCC
>Ga0116149_1000573_pt1 | contig 48424 bp, 30 predicted proteins | sample AD_UKC057_MetaG_FD_89787 | JGI IMG/M metagenome (GOLD analysis project Ga0116149, IMG submission 89787) | Active sludge microbial communities of municipal wastewater-treating anaerobic digesters from USA - AD_UKC057_MetaG | ecosystem: Engineered > Bioreactor > Anaerobic > Digestate | place: USA...
ACCGATGCGTGTCTGGTCCCCCTTTGAAGGGGGATCAAGGGGGATGTATGCCCATAAAGCAAGTCCAGCGTGGGAACGAGACGAAGAAGAGGAGTGAGCGGCGCCGTTACATCCCCCGTCGCTAACGCGTCCCCCCTTCGAAGGGGGATTTGTTCCGTACCGATGCGTGTCTGGTCCCCCTTTGAAGGGGGATCAAGGGGGATGTATGCTCATAAAGTACGTCCAGCGTGGGAACGAGACGAACTTGTTTCAATTCCCGTACCACGCTTCCACGTACGAGCGGAATGCCTTTGGCATCCCGTTGGGATTTTGAATACATACGTCGGCATCTCAATACCCCGTCCTGAACGGAAAGATGTGGGTAATGACAAGTGTGTAGCTTGGGAACGAGAGTAAAAACTTCTTGTCCGTATAGCGGCTACGCGCCGAAAAGTTGTCAAACCGATCGTTCGCTGTCTGGTATCACTTGTTCGGGCGGGCCTGCCCAACCCGATTGTATGCCGGTAATGATACCGGTTCGTACATGATTTATGCGGAATTGCAGACGAAATGGTACAGCGGATGACGCCCGGGCTGCCGTGCCTTTGCGCCAGGAATGCACGTGTGAAAGTGTGGCGCATCCTGCGTGACATGTCCGGATTTGTGACCCGATCCCGCAGCGGCCGGGTGCCGAAACGTGTCCTAAGTTACTGCTATTTCACCGCATAATACATGGCCCAAAAAAAAGATTGACCTCAAGGGTTGCGACAAGGCATAATCCCATCCATGGTGTAGGTTGACCAAATGACTCCCAAATACTGTAGTCAGCGCACCCTTGCGTATTGGGCATTCACCCGACGAAAAACGCGTTGGGAGGAGGGTTCGCTAAAAAGGACGGCGTGTGAAGACGGTTGAACCCAAAGTCTTTCTTATTGGCGAAACCCGAATCGTGGAGGAGGGCTTGCGCGCATTTCTGGAGCACACCGGCGCGCCCGGCTGGTCCACCGATGCCCCCAGTGACAGTGAATTGATTTGTGAGACGATGGGCCGTCTCTGTTACCGTTCTTTCGAACCCGGGTTGAATCCGAATGTGACTCGGATCCGCGAAGGGAACGCGCTTTACCTGGCCAATATCCTGCAGGTCGGGCATGGCAGTGTGCTGGAACATGCGCAGTTGAATTTTATTTTCGCCGACGTCAGCCGGGTCGTGACGCATGAATTGGTGCGTCACCGCGCCGGGGTGGCCATTTCCCAGGAATCGTTGCGGTTCGTGCGTTTGGATGCGCTTTCCGCCTACGTGCCTCTGCATATTCGTGAAAGCGAAGAGGGCCTGGCGTTGTTCGTGCGCACCTTCGAGGAACTGGAACGGCTCCAGCGGGAGCTGGCGGATCTCTATGGCATTGACGATGAAAAGAAGTTTGATGTCAAGAAAAAGTTGACTTCAGCCTTCCGGCGCATGGCGCCTATAGGCGTGGCGACAACCATTGGGTGGTCCTGCAATTTCCGCACGCTGCGGCATGTGGTGGAGATGCGCACGGATCCTCACGCGGAAGAGGAAATCCGTTTTCTCTTCGGCAAGGTTTACCACCTTGTCCGGGAACGGTATCCAAACCTGTTCTCCGATTATGAAGAGACGGAAGTGGACGGATTGCCTTGGATCAGGACCGCCCACGCAAAAGTATAATCCAAAACGCCTGCCCGTAAGGCAAGGCTGTGTTGTTTTTGTTCCGGGTGTGCTGTCCGGGTGTTTATTTCAGGCCGGGCTTGTTGCCTGTGGCCGTGAGTTTATATAGCGTGTCGTGCCATTCCGTTGTTTGTTCGTTGCCCGTCCCCGGTGCCGGGGAAGACTGGCGGCAGGCGGCGGGGAGGACGTTGCTTTTTAGGGCGTTACCGTAAAAATATCACTAAGGGAGAGGTCGTCATGTTCGTTGTGCGAGAGCGATTCAAACTGGACCCGCGTTTTCTGGAACAATTCAAAGGCAGGCAACCTGAATGGGGCCCCCTCGGGTACATCACCTACAAGCGCACCTATGCGCGCACGGTGCCGGATGACCCTTCGGGCCGGACGGAAGAATTCTGGGAAACGGTGCGCCGCGTCGTGGAGGGGTGCTATACCATCCAATGGAACCATTGTCAAAGCCTGAAACTGCCGTGGAAACCCGAGAAGGCGCAACGGTCCGCCCAGGAAATGTTCCGGCTGATGTGGCACTTCAAATTTCTGCCTCCGGGGCGGGGATTGTGGATGATGGGCACGGACTACATCTATATCCGGGGCAGTGCCGCGCTCAACAATTGCGCTTTTGTTTCCACCGATGAAATAGACACCGATTTTGCCGAGCCCTTTTGTTTTTTAATGGACCTTTCCATGCTGGGCACCGGCGTGGCCTTCGACACCAAGGGCGCGGGCAAGGTAACCATACGCACCCCGCAGATTGGAGAATACACCCACGTGGTGGAGGACTCCAAAGAGGGATGGACCGACCTGGTGCGCACCGTGCTCAATGCCTATGTGGGTAGAGGCAAACGCCCCGTGCACGTGGACTACTCCAAGATTCGCCCCATGGGCATGCCCATACGGACCTTCGGCGGCATCGCGCCGGGTCCCGGGCCGCTCAAGGAGTGTATCGCGAACATCGACCATATTCTGGAGCGCCGGGGAGGCCACCCCATATCCTCCTCGGACATTACGGACCTTATGAACGTCATCGGCAAATGCGTCGTTTCCGGCGGGGTGCGGCGCACGGCCGAACTGGCGCTGGGCAACCCCGATGATGAAGAGTACCTTCAGTTGAAAGACCCAAAACGCTGCAAGGAACAATTGAAGGAGTGGCGGTGGGCGTCAAACAACAGTGTCATCGCGAAGGAAGGCATGGACTACATGCGTGCGGGCCAGCAAACGGCGGTGAACGGTGAACCGGGGTATTTCTGGCTCGAGAACGCCCGCGCGTACGGCCGCGTCAAGGACGGCCCCCGCTATATCGACGCGAAGGTGGCGGGCACGAATCCCTGCGCCGAGCAGAGCCTGGAATCCTATGAGATATGCAATCTGGTGGAAACGTTCCCGTCCCGCCATGAATCCCTGGAGGAATATCTGCGCACCCTCAAGTTCGCCTACCTGTACGCGAAAACCGTTACCCTGATTCCGACCCATAATGAACGCACCAACGCCATCATGCTGCGCAACCGCCGCATCGGTCTTTCCCAGTCGGGTATTGTGGAGAGCTTCGCCCGACACGGGCGCCGGGAACATTTCCGCTGGTGCGACGAAGGCTATAAATACGTGGGCAAACTCGACCGCATTTATTCACAATGGCTTTGTGTGCCCGAAAGCATCAAACGCACCAGCATCAAGCCCAGCGGCACCGTTTCCCTGCTGCCGGGCGTTACCCCGGGAATTCATTACCCCCACAGCCAATATTACTGGCGCACGATTCGCCTGGATAAAACCAGTCCGCTCATCGAACGCATCGAAGAGGCAGGCTACCGGCTCGAAAAATCCGTCTATGGCGACAATACCCTGATTGCGTATTTCCCGGTGAAGGAAAAATACTTCCTGCGCAGTAAAAAAGATGTCAGCGTTTGGGAACAGGTCGAAAATGTGGCGCAGATGCAATATTATTGGGCCGACAACCAGGTCAGCGCCACGATCACCTTCACCAAGGACGAGGCCAAAGACATCCCCTTCATTCTGGAACTGTATGAAACGCGGCTGAAATCCATTTCGTTTCTGCCCCTGACGGACCACAACTATCCCCAGGCGCCTTACCAGGAGATTACCGAGGAGGCCTATCAAAATGCCGTTGCCCGTCTAAGTCCGCTCAATTTCCATTTCATGAACACGGACGAGGCCCAAGACCTGTATTGCGATGGAGACAAGTGTGAGCGCGTGGTACAGGCGCCTGTTCCCGAACAGCAGGAAGTGCCTTTTGACGAGACGCCAGACGAAGTGGCGGTCCCGGAAGCGCACAAGGTGGACACAAAAGCATAATCACCGGGCACATTACCTTTCGTTGCCGACGTGGACGCAAGAGCGGGCCTGCTGGAATAGCGGCGCGTTTCCGGTCCTGGAGGCTCCGGTGCCGGCGTGTAGAAAGAACACGACGATGAAAGCAGGCCCCTTGGCCATAGTTCTTGCCGCAGGTTTTGTCTTTACGCCCGCCTCTCCTGCGGCGGCGCAACCGGATGTATTTTCCGTGAACCGGCAGGTCCGGTTTACGGAACCCACGGAAGTGCGCGTACACTTGACAATTAGCGCCGATGCGTCCTGCGCCGGTAATATCCAGGCATTAGGACTCAAGGAGACCTTCCCCAAAGGATGGGCCTATAGCGGGTTGTATGGGGAATATTACGGTGAAGAGGCCTTGGCCTTGTCCTCCGGAAATAGCGCCGGAACAAAAAGTGTCCTGGTCACGCCATGGAAGGAGTCCGTTGACTTCTACTGGATTGAAGTGCCCCCCTTTCCCGTCACTCTTGTATATGGTCTGATGGTGTCTGCCCTCGATCCGGAGGATGTCATTTCCGGAATGCTGTTCGTATTTACGCAATCCGAGGAGATTGATTTTCCTTCCCCGGAGACCCGCGCCGGAGACATGGTATGCCTTGCGTCCACCCGGGACCCCGGCGGCCTGGTGTATGTGCCGGGACAGGATGTGACGGTCCGCCTGCAGATAGATAATTTTTGCGGTGGCGCCATGACCGGCCTTCAGGCAACGGAAATCTGGGATATACCGGTAACGCTGGCGTCCATTGAAATCACCTATCCGGAGTATGGCGGAATATCCCCCGAAGTGCAGTTGCCGGAATTGGGCATCGGAAGCCCCTTTGTTTTCAACTGGTTGACACCGCCCGTGTTCCCGCTGGTCATTGAATACGCGCTGCACGTTCCCATGTCTGTCTCCGGGCCCGTTCAGATAACGGGCGAAGCGCTTTATATGCAAGGGGGTGAACTCACCGCAGCCCCCCTTCCGACGCAATACCTGTATGGGGATAATCCGGACCGTCTCCATCCCGCGGATGCGGACCGGGACTGGCGCATTGAAATCAGTGAAGCGGTATATTATATCTCCGGTTGGCAGCAGGGAATAGAACCCATGGCGTATGCGATACGGGCGGCCTACCTTTGGCAGGCCGGGGAATATTACAGGTATGTCGATACGGCCGCGCCACGTTGCTGGGAATCAAGGACCCGTTTGTAGATATGGTTCCTGTTGGTGTACATTTGGGGAAACAAACGGGCCTTTGTGCGGCACAACACCGGTTTTCCTCAGCCTGATTTGCGGGATCCGGGACGGTGCACTGCGCAACGGTCGTACCCGAAAGCGGAAGTGCGTCAACCGGCAGGTATTTCTATGACACATCATCAAGATTCCCCTGTGGTCATTGTGGGTGCCGGCGTTGCCGGTCTCACACTGGGGCTCAAGTTGCTTGAAGGCGGCATCCCCGTGGTGCTGCTGGAACGCGATCCGGTGGTCGGCGGGCTTGCACGCAGTTTTTCCTATGGTAACGGTGCGACTTTTGATATCGGACCACACCGGTTTCATTCGGACAGCGACCGGGTAAACCGTTTTGTGGTGGATATTCTCGGCGAGGACCATCTCTGGATTCGCCGCAATTCCAGCCTGTTCCTGTTCGGGAAATACCTGCCCTGGCCGATGACGCTGGCCAATGTGCTTTCCCTGCCGCTTCCGTTGCTCCTGCGTGCAGGAATGGACCTGTTCCGTCGCCCCAAGGCGCGCACCGAGTCGTTTGAGGACTATATCATCGAAAAATACGGGCGTGTGCTCTATTCCGTGTTCTTTCAGCCCTACACGGAGAAGTTTTTGGACTACACCTGTTCCAACCTGCATCGGGACTGGGCCGTCACCGGCATTGATCGCGCCACCATCGATAAACGTGTCGATACGGGTTCCCTGTGGGGTGTTGCAAAATCCGTGCTCAAATCCAACGCGCCCGACACGCAGTTCATTTATCCCCGTTCAGGGGGTATCGGTGTCTTTTCATCGCGCCTTGCCGACCGTATCGCGCGGCTCGGCGGCAACATTCTGACCTCCACGGCTGCGGCGGGCTTTCTTGCTGAAGGCGGGCGCGTCACGGGCGTCCTTACCGGCACGGGAGAGAAACTGCCCGCGTCACACGTATTTTGGTCGGGCTCGCTCAATGCCCTGCGGACCCTCGGCCATGCCCCGGAATCCGTGCCCCGCCTGCATTATATGTCCACAGTGCTTTTCAATTACGTCACCCGTAAGCGGGTTGTCCCGGAGTTTCAATGGTGTTATTTCGGAGACAAGGCCATGGAAGCGTCCCGGGCTTGTCTTCCCCGGTGCTTCAACCCGTCCCTGGTTCCTGAAGGCAGGGAAGGTATCTGCGTTGAAATTTCCTGTTCGGAAGACACCGCTGCCTGGCGGGATCCCGCGCGGCTGGATTGCGTCGTGGAAACATTTCTGCTGCACGCGAATATGCTGCACAGCCTGGAGGATGTCGAGGACTACCATGTGGAGCATATTCGTGACACCTACCCGCTCTACGTGCTCAATTACCCGCGCAAGTTGCGCGGTATGTTCGCCTGGACGCATGATACCTGGAAGAACTTGAGTCTCATCGGCCGTTGCGGGCGGTTCTGGTATAACAACATGGACCATTCCATTGAAGCCTCGCTGACCGTGGCGGACCGTTTTCTCGCTGACAGGGCCGCCGGACGACTCGCAGAAGGGCGCGCCTACGAGGCGGAAGACCGGTACCTTGAAGGCATATCTCCATGACCGGCAAGGATGACCATTATTCCAAGACCGTGGCGGAGGGGAAGAGGACACGTTTCGCGCGGTGCGGCTTTAAGGATCGTTTCGATCCCTTTCGCCTAAGCCAGGTTCCCAGGCTGCGCCGGTTGTATGAAATGCTGTTCTCGGAGTTTCTCGGGGAGACCAGGCACGAGCGCCTGCTCGATATCGGCTGCGGTTCCGGTATTTATTTTGAAGCACTGGCCGCCCATGCCGCTACCATATACGGCGTGGACGCGTCTTTCTCGATGGCTTCCGTAGCCCGCGCTTTCTGTCGCGACCGGGAGTTGGGCCATTTCGCCCTTCTCGCGGGCACTGCGGAAGCGCTTCCCTATCCCGGGGGTACCTTCGACACGGTTATTGCCATGGACGTGTTACACCATGTTCACTCGGTTGACCGGGTGGTTGGAGAGGTATACCGGGTATTGAAGCCCGGCGGCCGTTTTTTTGTCTTTGAACCCAATATCCTCAATCCCCTTGTGTGGTGCGCCCACGCGCTTCCCCGGGAGGAACGCCTCGCGCTCGTCAGAAACCGGCCGGCCACCTTGCGTACCATGCTTGAAACACGTTTTGACACCGTGCGCTGGCAGGGGGTGTGCGCGCTGATTACGGAAACGGCCGGGTTGCGCCGCGGCATGATTGATCTCTACCTGGCCCTGTGGCACTGGACCGGCTGCGAAACGTTTTACCCCCGGCAGGCCTGGCTGGGTGTCAAACCCGAACGGAACTGACATGTCCTTTAAGGTAACCTTAATCAATCCCGCCCTCGTGCATTTGTCCGGCGACCCCTACAGCAGTATTCCTTTCATGCCCACGGGCCTGTTGTACCTTGCGGGATATCTTGAGAAACAGGGGATCGCCGTCTCCATCCTCGACGGTTTTGGCCTGGCGCCGAGGCGCCTGTTCCATATTGACGATCAACTCAGCGGCTTTGGCCTTACGGAAACGGAAATCGTGGAACGACTCGAGGACGCGTCCCTGGTCGGCATCGGGGTGCACTCCGGCATGTCCCATGGATTTGTACTGCGGCTGGCCCGCGCCATCCGGGAGCGGTATCCTGACGTTGTGCTTATCGCAGGCGGCAACCACGCAAGTGTGGTGCCGGAGCGGTTTATCGAAGGCGGCTTCGACTATGCCTGTGTCGGCGAAGGGGAATACCCCCTCGAAGGACTTGCGCGCTGCCTTCGCGATGGCGAAGGGGATCCTTGGGCCATTCCGGGACTGGCCGGACCGGGTTTTGCCGTGACGCCCGCGCCGTTTGAGGAAGACCTGGACCGTTTCGGCTTTGCGGCCCTGCATTTGTTGCCCCTGGAGAATTACTGGGGCCTGGGCATGCAGCACGCGCCCGTGCAGGGACGGTTCATGGTGTTGACCACTTCGCGCGGCTGCATTTACAACTGCCGGTTCTGCACCACGCCCAAAGTGTGGGGGCGACAATGGCGCACCCGGTCCGCCGCCCATGTGGCAGATGAAATCCAGCAGGCCCAGGCGCGGTACGGCATCACGGACGTCATTATTCAAGATGAACTGTTCGGTTGCCGACGGGAAAAGGCGGCAGCCTTTGCGGAAGAACTTCTGAGGCGCGACCTCCGGGTGCGCTTTTCCACTCCTTCGGGCGTAAAGGTGGAGACCATGGATGAGGCCACCATTGCACTGCTCCATCGTGCCGGGCTGCGGTACCTTGTCTTTGCGCCGGAAAGCGGCTCCGAGCGGGTATTGAAAACCATGAACAAGCCCATGGACTTCGACAAGCTGCGGCGCCTGGTCGTGTTTTCCAAGAAACTCGGCATTCGCCTCAACTGCGTGTTTGTCCTGGGGTTCGAAGATGAGAACGACGAAGACCGCAGACTGACCCGCAGCCTCGCCCTGGAACTGACCCGCTTGGGCGTGGATGAAATCAGCCTGTTCATCTGGTCGCCGCTGCCAGGGGCGGAGGCTTTCGAAAGCGAAACCGGCTGGAAGCGGTATGAAGATCTGAACTGGACCCCCCGATGGCGCAAGAACTACCCTTCCCTGAAAGCGTTTCGCAACCGGCTCTATCTGGCCTGGGCGTTTACAAAACTGCGGTACCAGTTTCCCGGCTGCCTGCGTTCGGCCGTGAATATCCTGCGCGGCCGTTATGAACTGAAAATGGAAATGGCGGCGGGCAGGATGGTGCGCACCTGGTTCCGTTCTTCGGGAGGGGCGCCGGATACCCGGTAGAGGACGATGCTTTGCCCGATATCGCTTAAATCCGGCCAGTTCGAATTGGTCATATAGGTATAATGGTCCAAGGATATCGCCATCTGTTCCACGGCGTGTCCCTGCTGCCGCAGAACCTCCTTCAGTTCGTCCAAGAAAGCATGGTTACGTGAATACCCGAATTCACATAATACCCACACCGCAGGATGCCGGTTGAGCAGGGAAGTCACCTTCTCGGGCAATGCATCTTTCGTAAAGCATTCATAGATACGTTCTTCCGGAAACGGGATATACATACGCCGCGCAAATTCATTTACCGTGCCTTCCAAGACCAGTGCATCGTCCATGCCCTGCATCGCCGACAGTGTTTCCCCCGCCTTTTTCAGGTTCGGGCGATATGGACGGGCGGTCTCAAAGTAATGTACCCCCATCAGGCAGGCAAGAAGCGCCACGGCGCCCCACCGCATCGGGCGGGAGGACAGGGAACCCGCAGCGCCGCCTACAAGAATGAAAAACAGGAGCGACGCCGGGATGACATACCTGAGGGCAAGGACGGGACGCACCAGATAACAGGCAGCCAGGGCCGTCGCTACTGGCAGTACCATGAGCAGGAAATATAACACCGCCTTTTGCCATCGCTCACGGGCCTGTTCGGAAGTTCCCCGGGTCCAGTAACAATAGAATCCCAGCAGAAGCGTCATATCAAGGAATATGCGCGACAGGAACGCAAGAGGATACAGGGAACGCGGCCAATATAACGCCGTCCAGGTAACGGCATATTCTATAGTTTCCACCTTTGGAACCTGCAAAAAACCGGTGGTGACTTCCAGCACATCCCTGCGAATACCCAACATCCATACGCCCAGTACCAGCGCTAAGAACGCCTGCGCGATGAACCACCCCGCCAACCGTTTCTTCGAGCTGCGATGAAACAGTAGCAGGTAACAACCTTCCGTGATCAGAAACAGGGCGCCGAAATAATGGGAAAACACCAGTAAGGCGTTAGCGCACAGGTGCGCAGTCCATCTCAGGAAATGGGGCCGCCGCAGCGCGCTTTCCAACGTCCAGACCGACAACAACGCCGCCACGGAGTACAGAGCATAGACGCGTATCTCCTGGGCGTAATACACATGCGTGTTGGAGAATGCGGCCATAACAAGCGCCGCGACCCCTGCGGCCGGGCCGAAAGCGCGCCTGGCGATCAGGTATACAAGAAGGACCGTGAGTACGCCAAAGCCCACGGAAAGGACTCGCGCCGTCGTGACATCATAAGCCGTAATTTTTCCGAAGTAATACAGAAGGGTGTAATAGGCGGGTACAAAGGTGGTGTCGCGGGTGCGCAATTGGGACAGATACGCGCCCAAACTTGGAAGATCCACCTGGTTCCAAGTAATACTTTCATCCAGCCACAGGGACTCTTCATCCAGGCGATACAAGCGTACTCCCGCCGCACCCAATAGCAACAGCACCACCAGCGCCGCGTGAAGCCATGCCAAGCCGTTTTTCATCCACATTCCCTATTCTTTTTGTGCCTGTCCGGCAGCGTTGCCATAATCCTGAAAAATGGTATCTTGTTCACGCTTCGGCGTGCCGGGTTTACAAAAAAACGAAGCCCAACACGTTGCGCTCCGCACATTGAAAGGTGAACAACATATTTTATTTTCATCGTTTATGGGGGAGGAAAAGCTTCATGAACGACTGCCCCTGTTTTCAAAGGCAGGCTCTGAATACCATGTGGGTCACCCTACTGGCTTGTCAAGCACATAAATGATAATAGCGAAGAAATGAATGGCGCTCCCCGCCATGACGAAACAGTGCCATATCGCATGATTGAACGGAATACGGTTGTAGACATAAAAAAATACGCCGAACGTATAGGCCAGCCCACCAAGAGCCATCATAAGAAGGGCGCCTGTGGGGATATACAGGATGGCAGGCTTTATCGCCACTAGCACCATCCAACCCATGGCGACATACATCGCCGTGGACACCCGGTCAAAGCGGCCCGTAAAAAAGGCCTTGAATGCGCAGCCCACACAAGCAATACCCCAGAGAATCCCAAAAAAAGACCATCCCCACGGTCCACGCATCGAGACCAGCAAAAACGGCGTATAGGTGCCCGCAATCAAAAGATAAATAGCGCAATGGTCGAAAACCCGGAAAACACGTTTTACATTCACCCAAGGAACCGCGTGATAGAGCGTGGAGGCGAGATAGAGCAACAGGAGCGAAACACCGAACACAATAACGGAGACAATTCCCAGCGCGTCTACCACGCGTGTGGCCCGCAGAATCAGCCATACCAATCCCGCAATACTCAAAACGGTGCCGATACCGTGAGTGACGCTGTTCATCACTTCTTCTGCGACACTGTAGTGCTTGTGCTTTACCATCGCGCTGCTGCCCATACTAGATATCCTTATGAAGATGAAATAAATAGTCCTCTTACGATATTCGGGGCGGTTTCACCGCATTGTAGCGGAAACCTCCACCACCCCTATATTATATCACATTGACGGGACTGCGCAGAAGTCTACACCATGGTCCAACAGGATCGAATATGCAAAGAAAAAACCTCAGCCTACCAGGCACTCTATTGAATTTCCCTCAAGGCAACAGTGGGACTACTCTGGGAATTCGAAAGGTAATTTAAGGACCGCGTCTTCACTTGGTTTATTGTATATATTATATATAGTAACATATAATAGAAATATAAAGCATTCCCAGCATCGAGGAGTGTTTGCCTTTTGGACTTCAGAAATAATGAGGGAGTACTTTCAGGAGAGCCGCATAAACTATTTAACGGTAACGATTACAATATGTTGCCTGTAAATAATATACTACTGGAGTTATAAATTATTATGCAGGAAGTGGTGCAGCTAAGTCTCCCCGGCAGTTCACATGGTCGCGCGGGATGACAATTTTGGTAGGTTCTCTCTCGTATACATGCAGAAAAACTTTCATTTTGGTAAAGGTTATGATATTATTCCTAAGGAGTACTTGAGAAGGCTCAGTTTGGAACGTGTAACATCTTGCAGGCAGGCGTTCGGTAGGTGTTCATACATGGTTTGCCTTATAGGAAAAGGTATACGGTCGATAAAACTGACCGGGTCTTATTCGCATGTAGCCACATTTTAAAGGAGTGCTGACTAATGACAAAAAAAGAAAGTCGTATCGGGTTTAGGGCAAAGCCACTGGTTCTGGTGTTGATACTTCTTATCGGTGTTGTCGGTCCCGCTTCGGCGGACCGCATTCCTCGAATCCTTTTAGCTGGTGACAGTTGGACGGGATTCCTGCTGGCCTTCCGAACCTTCAAAAATGTGCTGCCCGAGTATCCGGGTCTTGAGCGTTGGCTCGAGGTGGGCAACCGGACGGCGGAGATGGGCGCACGTGTGTTTGAGATGATTGAACGCAATTACCAGCAAGTACTTACGGAAGAACTGACCAAATACCCCAATGTGGATGTGGTCGTCATGACGCTGGGCGGTAATGATATTTTGCGAGGGACGGTGGGTGTCGATCCGACAAATTATTATCGGGAAGTGGAACTGGAAGATTGTTACCGGTATCCAGATGGTCCTCCCTGGGATACGGCAACGGAGTGTATGGATTGGCTGGCCCTTAGCGTGAAAGAAAAGGTGGGAATCCTTGTTGATCACATCCTTAGTGTTCGACCGGATATCCGTGTAGTGATTCTCAGTTATGATTACGGCGCCCGAGAGCCAGAGGGATCGTATACGGTTGAGGAAATGCATTTGTCCTTTGTCGCTGTGCAGGAGCGCATGCGTGAACTTGCCCTCGAACGGGACCGGGTCGAATTTGTCATGAACTTCGGCCTGATGCAACATATGTTTGGCGTTCCCATGGGCGATTATCCCGAAGATGGGTACCCGTCGGAAGATATACCCCCAGGTGTGGCCCCGTATCCCTGCAATGATCCTGCGGCCCCGGAATGCACCTTCTGGCCGGGCGGATATCCCCAGTACCTGTCTCCCATGGCGTCTTACATTGACCAGGATATTCACCTCACGGCCGAAGGGTATGCCCATGTGGCGCGACGTGCCATTGGCCTGCATATTGAGGAATGGCTGAATTATCCCAAGGCACTGGAAATCCTTCCGTTGAGCAACAAGGCCACCTACCAGTTTCAGGTAACCTTTACCCACCCGGTCACCGGGGTGGATGTAAGCGATTTCGAGGTCTATATCAATACTAAGGCCGGCCTGAAGGCGATGGACGTGGTTAATGTGGAACCGGCGTCCGGACCGGCGGACGTGTATATGGTCACTGTGGACATGGGCAGTTCCTTGGAAGCGGCCCAGATCAAGGTGCTCGATGATGACTCCATCCTCCGCGCGGATACCGGCGTCGCCCTCGGCGGTCCGGGCGCGGGTAACGGCCTCTTCGTGTACAACGGCACCTATGAGTTCCAGGACATCCCGCAAGCCACGGATGAAGATTTCTCGGGTTCTATGCAGTTCCTGTACATGGCATCGCAAGCCTATGAGCACTTGCTCAGCGAATACGGCTTCAGTTTCAATCCGGACCATTTCGATGCCAACGGCAATTTTACACAGGATGGAAGCATTGATGATCCCTATATTATCCCCGGAAACGGGATGCTGGACTTGTATGAATTCATGGTGATAGATGCCATCCTTAAACGCCCCGACCTTGATTTGAGTGCCACGGGCGGCCTGACCTACCAGGATGTGCGTACCGCCTGGGACCTCAATATTGCCAGCGTCCAGACGGCCCTGGGTGGTGTGGGCGGCCTGGCGGACATTATTCTGCCGGGTATTGACACCGTCCTGGCCGGATTTTATACCTTAGGTGACAACTACTCCACCTTCCTGGTATCCACCCTGGTAATGCTTCTGGACACCATTGAAGAATTTCCGACCAATACAGATCCCACTGCGTTGACGCCCTTTGACATCTCCAATACAACCCAGTTTTTGAGCCGGTTCCTTGCCTTTTTCGGCGATGCCGACGGCGATACGTGGAGGAACTTCCAGGAATACGCCTACTTCGCCCCGGATGGGATGGCGGCTTATGTTAACGCGACTCTTGATCCGAATCTGACCCCCAAGACGGGAGAGGGAAATTATCGGGCCGGCGACTTCGTGCGCATACCGCTTCTGGACCGCGCCTGGTACAAATCCACATTCCAATGGTTCCGTGACGGGCAGCCTATCATGAACGACAAGGACGGTCATGTCTCGGGTGCTGACACGCCCGCCTTGGATATCCTTGCCGCGCAACCTGGCGACTCTGGCAATTACACCTGTGTTTATCAGGGACCGACGAAGGTCGGTGGTGTTTATCCAGAGAAGACCTATGGTCCCATAAAAATATCCGTCCGAGAGGTCGGCGTCATGCCCGCAGGCGGTTTCGCGGCACTCTCTATTCTTGCTGTGACCATGGGCTTGGGGTCAGCCTGGATGATTCGGCGCAAACGATAGATAGTTGAATCGGCGGGAATTGGTTCAAAGAGGACCTTTCCCGCTCCTCCATAGATAAACCGCTGCCCGTCCCTTCGGGGATGGGCAGTGCTTGTCTTGGGTATCGATTTCACCAAAAATTTCCTTAAACAGGTTGCGAATAAAGCATGAACACGGGTAGTTTAGGGGAGGGTCCTTTCCCACTTGCCGCTGAAAATAAAGCCCAGCCTGTCGCGCTTTTCAGGACAGCCGCTGTTCCCGATTATTTGCAGATTTAAAATCAATATTCCCATTGACAAAAAGTAATTTTTAGTATATCCTGTATAAAGGCGCGTATACCAAAGTGTAAATGTGTGAAGAGCCATGGTGTAGCCGAGCAGATAGTACGCGCAGTCGGCGTGCCGTAACAGGACAGGAGCCGGGGGTTATGTCAGAAGAGAAAGAAACTCTGATAACCGGTAAAGTCAAGTGGTTTAATGATCAAAAAGGCTTCGGATTTATTGCCCGCGAAAATGAACCGGACGTTTTTGTCCATCATTCAGCCATTAATATGGAAGGCTTTCGCACCCTGCAGGAAGGCGAGGAAGTCACCTACGAATTGATTGTCAGTGACAAGGGCGCCAGTGCGGCCAACGTTAAACGGGCCGCCTCAACTACCTAGTCCACCTCCATTTTTTTTTCAGTCCCCTCATAGTACGCTCTCAAACGCGAAACAGGCTTCTTGTCAAAGCGTGCGGGGCAGTGCGGTACCGTTTCTGACCATGGTGAAAGACGGGGGGGGTGCCTGGCCTGCGGCGGGCGAAAGCGGGGACATCGGCTCCGTGTTTCTGCGGGGGGCAGGCACATCAGGGCCGGAAGGCGTGGGGGAGATTGCAGGGCTACGGACGGAAAGAAGGCCCGGATAACCGTTGTGATATTGCCTCTCTCGGTTCCTATGACAGGCAAGGTTCCTGTAAAAATAGCGGGCAAGGATTGTATACTTACGCCCATGAGAAGGGTTGCCGCGTATTTTTATTCACATCCTGAAAAGGTGCATTTTCCTGCCATGTTCCCATGGAAGGCGGTGTTTTGCGCCGTGCTGCTTTCCATGTCCCTGTTGCCGGCGGGCGGTGAAGAGCGGGAACTTGCATTACCTTTACTCGCCGCGCCTATCAATGCAACTTGGGCCGCCAATCATGGGGAGGATTGGTACGAGAAAGGGTTCCGGGGATTTCTGTTTGAAGGGCTGCTCGATGACCTGCGTTTGTTTCCCACGGAACAGGAGCGGGTTAGGCGCTTCAAATTACTTCATGCGGACAGTTCTGCCGGGCAGGAAGATAATACCGCAGTAATCGTCAGTGACGCTGACGCAGCGGCGCCCGATGTGACGGCTGTGGTGGTCCCGGGGCACTGGAATGAATTGGTGGATGAAATTTCCGGGGCGAACAACCGTCTTTGTGCCGTCGGTGTGGACCGTAATTTTCTGCACGTCCATCTTGCTCCGGATGAGGCGTGGTTTTGCGATCCCCTTTTGTTGGAAATCGCGGAACAGCGGTTCCGTCTGGCCGGGCAATTGTGTCGTACCGCAAAACTGCGTGGGATTGCCCTTAACACGCAGTCGGACAGTTTCATCTATGATTACCGATGGGACGGTTATGGCAGCGACCTCACACCGGAGTCTCTTGCCGAAGGCACCTATCAATTTGGTGTGCGCGTGTTCCGCGCATTTATCCGGGCGTATCCGGAAGGTGAAATCATCGTGATTGCCCAGGATACCGAAACCTGTGGACCGCTCTGGTTCGACTTGGTCGAAGGCATCTTTGACGCACCGGGCGCAGCGGAGGACCTGCCGGTCCGCCTGGCCGTCCTAGAACCGCCGGATATTGGCAACCGCAGCTTTTTCAAAAACTATCCAGAACATGTAGCGCGCCTGCTCAACGCCAGGCGTTCCCGGAACCTTCGTGTTCCCCGGCGTGATACCGGGGTTATTTTTGCTCTCGAACCCGTCCACTACGAGAAAGATATTCCCACGGCCAGGTATCCCTTGAAAGACTACCGTCCGGCACTATATGCCGCCGCCCTGTACGGCGACACTTACATGCTTCTCTGGGCGCCGAAAGGGGGCTGGTGGCAAATTCCTCCGGATATGGCGGAGCAATACCGGCATTTGAAACAGGGAGGTGTTGCGGGGGTGCGATTTGCGCCGCCCGTTCCCCGCACCTTAGACGCCTACGCGCCTTTTCTTTATAGAGATATGGGGGGGCGCGTCGGCAGCCTGGAAGTGTTGGGCCAGGAAGTGGAGGTCATGAAAAATGGCCGGGGTGCGGCCTTGTTATTCTGGGAAGACACCGCGGACGTATTGCACCTGTCCGCCCGTACCGGTATCGTTACTGCGGTCAACCTGATGGCGGAAGAGCGGCTTTATTTCACGCCGAAGGAGGACCGCGTACTCATTCCACCTTTATACGGACCGGTATTGGTGGAGGGAATACCCCTCAAGGAATATGCCCTGCCCGCATCGGTGGGCATGACCATGAATTCCCCCATTGTCGCGGGCATTACCCAGAGCCCGGTTGAAATCAGCATTGATAATTCTTTGACGGTTCCTCTTCGTGGAACGCTCGCCTTGTTGGCGGACTCCGCCTATGCCCTGGGCGCGGCGTCCTTTCCCATCGATCTCCCGCCGGGGCAATCGGCGTCTTATACGCGCATGCTTCGTGGAATATCCAGTCTGGGAATGCGCCCGGAATTCGCAATCAGTCTGGCCATCACACGGGAAAGCCCGATTACCCGTAAAATTGTGTTCCCTGTCGCTCCGGAAGAAAGATTCTCCTTTTTCTGCGACGGTATGGCCCCGGGTGCGTTGGTTGCCGACCCCTTTCCGGACGGCGGGCAAATGCCGCTCCTCCTGAGCTGCGATGTTCGGGGCCGGCTCACCTGTTATGATACCGGGGCTTGCGCTGTTCGCTGGAGTCGGCGTGTATCGGGCAGCTGCACTTCGCCACCCCTGTTACTGAAGGATTCACAGGGGGATGTCCGGGCGGGTATTTCCACCATGCAGGGACGCCTGACCCTGTTCAATCTGGCCGGTGAAGAAAAATTGCTCCTGATGAATAGGGCAAAACATGGGGTCGCACCGGTGGCGCTGACTACGGAAGAGAATACGGGCGACTTGCTTGTCATGGCCGATGACAAGGACATCTCGTTGTATGACTCCCGGGGAGCCTTGACGCACCGGATACCAGCGCCGGGTCGTGCCCACTACCTGTTGGCCGATCCCGTTCAACCGGGCCTGTTCTTCCTGGCCGCTTCCGGCGGGGGCGATACTCCGGACGCCAAGGCTGAGGAACCGGACGGAGGCGGGCACCCGCGTCTGTTGATATGTTTCAACGATCGGGGCCATAAAGTCTGGGATGCCTCCTTTGCCGCCGGCCTGTCCTGCAGTCCCGTGATTATCGGCAATGTCGCGGGCGTCGGGCCCGGGGTCTGCATTGGCGATTCCGAGGGCGGTATCGTGTGTCTCAATGCGCGGGACGGAACCGTATTGGAATCTTATCCCGGAAAGAAAAGATCGGGGGCAGTCCTGAAAATGGCCGGCGTCCCGTCGGTGCCGGGGGGCGGCGCCTGGGTTTTCTACCTGGCCAACAAGGCCATCCATGCACGGCCGCTCGCGGCGGCATCCAGCGGGGAAAAACAACGCGAACCTTGGGATATGCGCGTGGACCGGCCATCCGTACTCGCCCCTCTTCCCGGCGGTGACGGCTTGGTCGTCGGTACGGCCGACGGCAGTCTGTATGCGCTGGACACCTCCGGCGCGCTGCTTTGGGAGGACCATAACGGCCTGGGCGCCGTGACTGGGATTGCCCTCTTTAATTCCACAATCGCCCAGGGAAGCTATATGTGCGCGGTGTGCAGCGTCGGCCATGAGGTCCGGGGGCTCCATATCCGTCCTGAACTGTTGCCCAAAGTGCCCCTCCACCTGAACAGTTTAAATGCTCCCTAAGATTTGCCTCGGACGGTGGCGGACTGATACAGTGATGGAAACATCCAACCCCTTGGTCCCCAAAGTAAAGGTTAACAGCCATGCAAAAAAAACATGTACGAAAAACCGCTTTTGTTTGTGTCGCCTTCATGGCCTTTTTCACCGGTCTGTATGCGACTTCCTTTCTTCCCTGCGCCCGGGCGCAACGTTCCCTGGTGGAGTTGTATCCGGAAACTCCGGACCCCTTCGTGGGGAACTGGCAGGGACGCTGGTCCGGCGATGTGGACGTGGACCCGGATGTTGCGGCCCAGGTCGTGGCGCAGGGGCGCGGTAAGTACCTCGTCAGGCTGACCTCAAAACTCTTTATGCGCAGTACCCTGTGGGAACTCGCGGAAGCGGAGGCCAAAGACGGCGTCCTCCAATTTAAAGGAGAGGAGTACAAGGGGGAAATTCGGGACGGTAAGTTTACCGGAGGACGTACTTCCGGGTCGAGTACTTTTTCAATGAGCCGTATACTTTTTGCGCCGCCCGCCCTGGGTGCAGCGCCCCCTGCCAATGCGGAGGTGCTTTTCAATGGCGCCAATTTTGACGCATGGGAAGGCGTGGAAGGCTGGGTGCCGGTGGACGATAACGCCATGATGGTCACCCCGGACGCGTCTGATTTGGTTTCCAAAAAAAAGTATTCGGACGTCCAACTGCATGTGGAATTCCGCCTGCCCTTCATGCCCAAAGAACGCGGACAGTCCCGGGGCAACAGTGGGGTCTTTGTCCAGGAGGTGTACGAAGTGCAGGTTTTGGACAGTTTTGGGCTTGAAGGGTATTATGACGATTGCGGCGCCCTGTACAAGGTGTCCCCGCCCCGGGTCAATGCCTGCCTGCCGCCGACGGAATGGCAAACCTATGACATCACGTACCATGCCGCCCGTTTCAATGAAGATGGAACCGTAAAGTCCTATCCGCGCATGACGGTGCTGCACAACGGCTTCGTCATCCAGCAGGACCAGGAAATACCCCAAATCACGGCATGGAAGGAAGTGGAACGCCTGCAACCGCCTCCAGCGCAACCCGGCTCCATCAAATTACAGTCCCACCGCAACCATTATGTGCAATTCCGAAACGTATGGGTTGTTGATTTGGGAACGGGAGTGTAGCCAACGATAACGGCGGACCTCTCGCGGGCTCAACTACCCAAAGCGTTCCGCAGGCGTTTTTCGAATCCAGTCAGCGCAAAGTTTCCAAATGCGGTTGCCTCTTCCGATGGATAGGTGGAGCTGGAGCCTTCGAGCCGAAAACCGAAACGGTTGTTCAGGTAGGCGTCGGCGGCGTCGGTGGTTTTCCACATCAGTTCGGCGGCTGCGTCAGCGTCTTGTGTGTTCCCGCAGGCGATTTCCATGTTCAGAGAAAGCCGGTCGTCCGCTATCAAATCCGCCGTTAAGCGGACGGACTTGACCGCTACCCAGAGCCGCTTCATTTCTTCCTCGAGGTCCGGAGCATTCAGCACATCCACCAGTCCGGCCAGGGCGCCCTGCAGTTCCATCAGCGCGCCGTTCTGGTTGTTGACGGCAATTTCTACAAAATGCCTGCCTGTTACCGGTGGCGCATCGAAGGGAACATAATTGGGAAAACTCGAGGACACGGCGTCGCGCGTACCGACGGGTATGGGTAGGGTTCCGGAGGCCGTTAATTGCCCCGTATCCCGCCGCATCATGCGCGCATGTTCCCAGCGGATGGGACGCAGTGCGCGAAAGAAATCACTGTCATCCACCAGCCCGGCAAAGGACTCCGAAGCCGGATTTTCCTGTACATATAAAAGCACACCGAGGAAATCCGGCGAACGCTGGTCCAGCAACAGGGTAAACTCAAAAGGCATCTTGTGTATCCACTCCGTCCGGAAGGAAAACTGCTGCAGCGAAGTGAACTTCGGAACGCCTTTCACAAAGCGGGTCGCCACCGGCGCCAACGATGTTACATAAGACTGTACCCGAGGGGGCTTAATCACCACGCGGACGGCCGTATCCTGCGCCAGGAACGATTGGTGTGAAATACCCTGTTTCGGCCGGATATAGAAATAATAGTAGGCCCCGGACGCGATGATGATCGCCAGAGGAACCGCGACCATCAAAACCTGAAGCCGCGTTTTATCAAGGACAATTCGCATATCCGGCACCATCTCCCATTTATTGCAAGTCACGCCCTTATAAAAGCGGGGTCCCGGGGGGCGCCGGCCTACTTGGCGGGCTTCAGTACCCGGTCCATCTCCAGAATCATGCGCGCGATATCATCGCGCTTCTTCAGCAGTTTTTCAGGTTCCCGTGAAAAAGTCACCAGGCTGGGCACGATGTCCTGCAGATTATAGACATCCCCCGCCTGTTGCAGCAGCGCGTCGTGGCCGGTGGTGGAGCGCAATGCACGGACCCGTTCCATGAACAGGGCCATGTAATCATAATCCTCGATTCCGTCGCGGATGGTTTCCCAACGGATGGAATTGATCGGTCCGGCTAAATCGGGATAGACAAGTACGCCGTCGCCGTTTACAGGGGTAATGTCCAGAAGGTCCTGCATCGGGTCACCGCCTGCGGGCCAGAAATTTACGCTCCAGTACTGCATGCCGCGCATGCCGAGCGCCCAGGCCTGCCAGAAAAGAATACGATGCTCGATGGCGGAAAAGTCCACAAAGAAATTGCCATATGGGCGCGGCGGGATATGGTTTACATACCACCAGACCTGACCGCCCGACGAGGTGCGGTTAAGGATGGTTTTATTATGGGTCGTGTCGAGCACCTGCGCGTGAAGGGACCAGATATCGAGCACCGGCGGGATGAACGGACGCAGGCCCATGGTGCTGACGCTTATAGGAATATCCGGTGCGTGGTCCTTCCAAAGCTGCATTCTTTCGAGCAGGCGGTCCCAGGCCGGTTCTTCCGGTTCATACGCCAGTTGTGTGAAGGCCTGGCCGGAAAGGTTGTTCTCCTTTACAAAGGTGTTGGCCATGGCCAACTGGGCCGGCACGTCGGCCAGGGATGCCGGCACATAGAATGTGGAAACGCCCGCGCCGCGCAGTGCGTCGAGCTGCTCTTTGAATTGCGCGAGCGAGGCGGCGTAATTTGCGGTCTCCCGGGGCAGCTGGCACAACTCGCGCAGCGTAACGCGATGGCTTAGCGCGTTATCCAGATAACGGCGCGCCAACATGTCTGGATTCATGCCGAATGCTTCCGCATACCGCGACAAGGATTCCATGGAAAAGCCGAAATCCGTTTTAAGCGACGGGGTCACGGGCAGCCGGAAGTCGTACACTTCAACCTCCAGTCCCAACTCCCAGGGTCCGGCATTCGACGCCGTGACCAGCAATGTGCCACGATACACCCCCCCGGGAAGTTCCGGGCGCGCGAATACGGTAACCCACAGCGGCGAGACCTTGCCCGCTTCGGCCATGAACGGGGTGGCCGACGGCAGCGCGTCGGGCCACCAGCCAGTCGGTCCTTCATAGTGACTGGGGATGGGGATGTGATGATACTTCACAAGGCTGACTTCAATATCGCCCTCTTTGATTTGTGCGCCGCTCGCGGCATCCACCAGCGCTGTCGGAGCCAGCCGCACGTCTCCCAGGTGCAGGTCGGCAGGGGGACGTAGGCAGACCTGAAAGGACTCTCGCTCGTGTCGGGCAAGGCTGATCTTCATCACTGGATTCACCGGACCTTCCGCCTCCACGGTATCCTCGCGAAACACCTTCTCCAGTGCCGGAGCGAACCAAATCTGCGTCGCGCCGGATACGGCCAACGGCCGTTTCAGCTTCCGCGGCCCCCGGTCCAGCAGGTAGGGGGCATCGGTCCAGGCTTCCATCGACTGCGTTTTCGGCGTACCTACCAGGAACTGGGTATCGATGCCGCCGTGGGGCGATCCGGTGTCTTCCCCCAGCGCAAGGGGTGTATTCTCCTGGATTAACTGCGCCATGAACTCATACGCCCCGTCGCCGATCGGTTCCCAGTCGTAGGTGCATCGCGCCAGTTTGGAAGGCGATACGTCAAAACGCTTGCGGGGGAGCTGCCAGATACGCTTGTTTTCCGCCACAACGCGTGCTTCTATGTGGACATTGGTCATTTCCTTCACAGACGCGAACAGCAGTGTCAGCCTGCCGTTGCTGTAGTCCAGCTGCATGGCCAGTTCGTCCGTGGCAAAATCAACATGCTCCAGACCACGCACCACATTGAGCCGGTACAGTGTTGTCCAGACTTTGCCCGGATCAAGGATGCGGGGAACGAACGCCGACTGCACCGTTTGCAGCGTGTTGCCGATGCCATGCAGCGCGAGAAACGCATGGGTATGGTCCGCGTGGGATACCATGTACACGGTCTCCCGGGTTTGCGTATTGGTCATGGCCATCCAATTGCGCGATGCGGTGTAATACCCTTCGTCTTTGGGAACCATAACCCCTTTGAGCGTGGGCAAGTCGATACGCACGCCGTCCGATGCCCGTAGTTCATTGCGCACCCAGGGGGTAATCCACTGGCTTTCCCCGCCCTTGTTCTCAACGGTCCACGTAATCCGCATGGACGACTCGGTCGGTAGCGGTTCCATCAGGCGTGTTACGTGCAGCCCCTTGATATTGGGACCGTCGCAATCATATTGATACCGAAGCGCAGGCCGTTCAGAGGTTTCCTCCAGGATTTCCAGACGCTCATTCAGCCGGCGGTTCGGCACGTAATAACTGCCCACACCAAACCCTTCCTGCGCCAGTCCGCCCTCCCCAGCCAGGTTATACGGATTGCCCAGGATGTGAAGTTCACTCAATATGCCGCCGTCTTCCTGCGCAAAATACCACTCCAGAAAATGGCCCTGGATGTGTACATCGTCATCGGCCTGTATCTGGGAAAAGGCCGGCGTAACCATGGTTGCCAAAAGAAACACGGTGCACAACCTGAAACAGCCGGAAGAAAACGTCACATATGAGATCGACTTTGCTCTTGGCAACATGGAACGCCCCTTTCCCTTGCCGTTTCTATTCCCGTGCCCCAGGGGCTTTAGACTATGTGTGGATTCCGGTTGACAACCCATGAACAACGCTCCCGTCTGTTCTTTAATACACTGCAAACATGCGATAGCCGCATTCGGTTACACTTTATGTCGTACCTGAAACCTGCATTATACATAAGATGACGGTCATATCGTAACATAAGAACATACCCCAGGAGTCTTTGCATGCCCGGGGTTAAGAGGCCGCCATAGAGATAACTGTCGAGTACAGGACGTGTGTTCGCAGCTCCGAATGGAATGCTGTGCGAACAGCCCCAAACGTTAAAGCAGCCAGGGGGAGGAAATCCGCTCCAGCCTTGGCCGTGCTGCACCGCTCCTCTGAAAGTGATTGGTTACGCTCCTTCCCGACGCGGACTCTTATGCGGTAGACTTCGACTGGATACGCGTGTAAAACATGAGATTAAATAATTCTTGACTTCTGAAAATGAAGCCGTTATAATCTTCTTATTGTGTCGGTCGGTTACTTGGGCTGGCTGAACGGGAATCGCCCCCTCGGCTGAGAATGGGCGCGAGGAACTTCAGTACGAGCAAAACCGGTCGGAGCCTGACAGCATCATTGGAGGAAACTGAAGCATCTGTCGCCATGAAGGCTGAGGGCGCACCTTCTGTTTCAGGGAAGCAGGTGTGCCCGCGGAGGGGCGACAGGAAGTAATGTCTGGTGGCAAGCATATCGATAAGGGGATATGGTATTCCCAATAATTGATGGAAGCGGCTTGCGCGGTAAGGTACTCCAAAGGTCGCGCCGTGTGCTTTGCGGCGATGTCGGGTCTATGCAAAGGCTTTATAAAGCATTGCGCTTTATGGGGTATTGTGGTAAGTGCGGTCGTGGCAGGCTCGTCTCTGCACGGGCATGTGGGTCGTGGCAGAAGGGCTTGCGCGTCCGCACGAAGAGGAAACCTGTAGAAAGGAGCGTCTGTTTATGAAGAGATCAATGGTTCTAATGGCGGTGAGTGTTCTTGTACTTGCTGGTGTCGCCAGTGCACAATGCTGCCCCCCGCCGGCATGCTGTCCCGCCGCTCCGGCTCCGGCCGAAGTCGCCCCGGCCCCCTGCCAACCCGTAGCCCTGTCAACGGGCTACTACCTGACGACCCGGCCGGCTACGCCGGTCCTCGTCGCAGCCCCTGGTGGATGCGCGCTTCCGTGTGCTGCCCCGCCGCCGGCCCCCTGTGCAGCCCCGGCCCCGGCGCCAGCGCCCTGTGAAGCTCCGGCGCCCGCGCCTGCGGAAGCGCCTGCGGCTGAAGCTGCCGTCACTGAACCGGTTACGGTAGAAGCACCAGTAGAAGCGCCTGTGGAAGCACCTGCGGAGGAAGTCACCCCGGCGGCGCCTTGCGCAGCCCCTTGCGCCGTGCCCGTTGCGTGCCGTCCTGCGGTTCTGAAGCGCAAGATGGTTTGCACACGCGAAGTCAATATGTCAGGCGGCAGCCTTGGCGGCCGTCCCTACACCATTACGCGCCGCGTTTCCTGCCGGCCCCGGTCCATTTATTATTGGGAATAAAGGGTAATCCGGGTTAAATTCGTTTTTCCTTCGGGGAGGGCATATCATGCCCTCCCCAATGTTGTTTCAGGCTAAACTTCAGTTTACAGTTTTCAACGTGTCGCTGCGATGGCTGTGAAGGGCACAGTTGCTCTGGCACCTGTTGGTCCTGAAAACGGCAGTTGAATTCGGAAGTGGTTTTCAAACCAAGGGACTTAGGGCGATTTCGCTGACGATTAATTATGAGTTCAGTTTCTTACCACGAGGAGCGTTATGTCCTGGTTTAGTTCAAGAATCCAAAAACAACACGTCGTTCCGGTTTTTCGCGGTGGAAAAAGGATGTATAGCGGAGCGGGCGCCAGGCCGCGAAAAGACCGGAATCCAGTTCTTGAGGCCGTGGATGCGGGATTGGCCGCATTCGTTGTGCTTTTCGAGAAGGGGACTGGGTATTCATTGTAGCGGGCCCAATCTGGATTCCGGTATTTTTCGCGTTGTCCAGTACCGTTCTTCGACCCAAGTCGACCTTCGCGAAAAAACCGGAATGACAGTGGTTAGAGTTGTTTGTAATGAAAGACGATGGTACAGTTTTGCTGCGCCGAAGGCGCCTCTTCTTCCGGGCGAAGTCCCGGACGAAGCATAGAAACTTAAAGGACCTAAAGGACAAAAAGGACCGAAAAACGCTTTGCTGATAGGTGCGTCCTTTTAGTCCCTTCGGTCCTTTGTTTTAATTAACGGTCGCTTTCAGGTTGATATATAAAAACCTTGTCAACTGACGGGCAGCAAAAAGAGCGGAATACTGTTAGGGGTTGTTTGTAATGAAACGCGAAGTGTCATTCTCATTGCGAATGCGGTGGCCAGTCCTGTACGTCCGAGGCTTGGGCTGAACCTGAAAGGAAAACTCCGGTACTGCGGAGAATCATCCTGGTATTTCAATCGCTGCCAGCAGAAGCCGGAGCACCCCTTCCTGGTCCTGTCCTTCACATTCCAGAACAACATCCGCATAGCGCCGGTATAACGGCTCGCGGTGGGCATACAGGTCTTCCAGGCTTTGTCCCGGTTCCCGGACGAGTCCCCGGAACTCGATGTTTGTTGCCCGGCGTTTCACGGTTTCAAGGGATAAGTGCAGGTAGTAGCAGCGTCCATGTTTTTTCAGGTGTTCCATGGCAGGATCGCTGTAGACCACACTGCCGCCCGTGGCGATGACATGGCCTTGACAGGCAAGTTGAAGAATATGCTGTTCTTCAATCTGGCGCAGGGTATCCGCGCCTTCGGCGTTGATGATTTCCTGGAGATGGCGTCCTTCCCCTGCCTGGATCAGAACGTCCGTGTCCACGAAGGGCATGGCCAGCGCCTTGGCCAGCAGTATGCCCGTGGTGCTTTTGCCACTCCAGGGCATGCCAATCAATACAAGGTTAACGGGGGAACTTTGAGTCATGGCCAATGCCCTTATATCTAAAAACTTCCTATGACTGTCACGAATAGATGCCGGTGCTGCGAGGCGTTATTTTATTGGCGCCAATCCAGAAGACACTCCACGGCATCCGGTGAAAATACGGGGATGCCCGTCGCTTCACGCACTTCTTTACGTTCAGCATGGGAATCGTCAATGAAAATGGCGTCTTGATGGGGGATTACCGCCGATTTCGAGGCGCCGGGTTCCACTGCCGTTACCGTGTCGAAGAGACCGCATAACGCATACTTGGTCAGTGTCTGCTCCACGTCTCCGGTGTGACGCGTCAGCAGGTGCAGTTTTTTTTTCTTGTTACGGCATTGGAACAGAAACGCTGCGATAAGGGGGGCGACGCCGTCTTCCCGTAGAAGGGTGTCGTCCAGGTCAATGAACACATGATCGTAAACGATGTTAATATCAAAGCGAGATATCAAGGCCCGGTCCATGACGATGTTATAGCCGTTGGGCTGGACATCCACATCCAGCCCCAAACGGTCATACACGCTTAGCAGCGGTAAATTGACGCCCAGGTTGCGGTATAAGCCCATACCGCCGCTCACCCTGGGGGCTGCTTCCAGCAGCACGGGGCGTCCCTGTTGATTCCGCTTCATCTGGAAGAACCACGCACCGCGGAGCGGCACCATCTCATTGATGGCTGCGGCGGTCTCTGAGAAAAGAACGTCGTGTACCGGTTTTGTGTGCGTACTGATGCCGCAGGAAGCGCGCACCCGCTCCCGCGCTCCTGCAAAGCGCAGGTTTCCGTGTCGGTCCGTGAAACAGTCCACGGTATACTCCGCTCCGGGCAGATATTCCATGGAAAGAAGCGTGGGGTCCGTATCGAGTGCGGCCGCCCATTCTTCCGTAGAATGCACCAGCATGGTTCCCCGCGAACCTTCCCCCCGGTCCGGTTTCAGGAACAGGGGAAGTGGGGTGCGTTCGTCCATAGGTTCGTAAAGGCGCGGCACGGGTATCAGTCCGGCGAACCGAGCATAGGTTGCCGACTTGCTGCGGAAAAGTTCGCAAGTTTCACAAGGAGGGCCGATAATGTCGCACCCCAGGTCGGCGGCGTGCCGCGCCAGTGTCAGCAGCACGTCATCATGGGCGGGATATACATAGTCAATTCCATGTTCCTTGACATAAGAAAACATCTGGGGGAGAAACAAGGGATCGTAGGCCAGGGGGAGCAGGGGACCGTAGTTCTTGAACACAAAGGCGCCATGGTTGGGTTCAACGCTGTTCGCGCCGAAGGTTTCCACGTGGGTGCTCTGACTCAGGGAACGGTGAATTTCCAGTGCGATTTCCGTGCCGCAGGGAAAAATCAATATGCGTGTTTTCGTGTCCTTGCCCAGCATTTCATCAAGTACCTCTCAAGTTGTCGGGTGTGCCGTCCGCAAAGGCCAGTACTTTCTCTCGTTGCCTCTTGAAAACTTAATGACTGTTTCTCAGCAGGCCGACGGTGTTTGTCTCCCACAGGGCAACGGCGATGTCAAGGTGCCCGTCATTGTCCAGGTCCGCCAACTGCAATGTGCGCGGTTTGCCCTCCGAAAAACGATAGTTCTCCATTTGGTACTGTTGCCGCAGCCCGGCATCTCCGGACGTATTTCTTAACACGACCACGCTTCCGGATGCATGACAGGCGGCGACGATATCCATACGGCCATTTCCGGTCAAATCGGCGATGGCGATATCACGGATTTCATGTTCAAGCACATCCCGGTGACTGCCCAGCATGATCTCCTGCGACAAGGAGTAAGAGAACGGACCATCGCCGTAAAATATGACGATGCTGTCGTCCGTATGGGCGTGACTCGTTACAATGTCAAGTAGCCCGTCTCCGTTCATATCACGGACAAGCACTGTTGTGGGCAGGTTTCCCCGGGTCTTAAAACGGCCCCGGGGCGCAAAACCGCCATTGCCGCCCCCTTTGAACAATGCGATTTCCGCCGTGGCGTACATGACGACGGCCAGATCTTCATTGCCGTCGCCGTCCAGGTCGGCCAAGGAGAGGGCCCGGGGCGCACCCGTAGCGGGTATCACGGCCGCTGGCCCGAAAATGGTTTCCGGATTGCCGGGCATATACAGAAGCACGTCACTGCTCCAACCGGTTGCCAGCAAATCGCGCGAGCCGTCTTTGTTCAGGTCATGTACAATCACGGACGTGAGGCCTGGCTTGGTAAACAGCGGGATATCTTCACCGTCGTAATGCCGGTAATATTCCAGCCCGGTTTCCGGGATAGGGAATTCCAGTGGCTTGAACACACCCTCATCCTTCAGGTTCAAAAATACTGAGACATGCCGGTCACGGGTTGCCAGAAAGTTGACGGCAATGATATCAGGCCATTTCAATCCGTCCACGTTGGCCAAGGCGAGCGCGTAAGGCCCTATGCCCGTCTTCAGTGAAGGATGCCGCCTGGCGTAATTAAACGGGGTCTCGGCAATCAGGAGGGACAATTCATCATTTGCGGGGCGCTCTTCCCGGGGGTTGTGCAGTTCGCCCCGGTCCGCGGTAACGATATCGGGTAATCCATCGTCGGTCAGGTCTGCCACCGCAATGGCACTCGGGTTGGGACCGACCTGGAAGGTCTTGGGGTGCAGGGAAAAAGAACGGCCGCCGCTCTGTGCGCTGGCAGGCCTGAATGCCGGCACTGCAAGAACGCAGACCATAATAAACAGGCCAGTCCCGATATTCTGGAAACCCCGGCAGGACCGCTGAAACTTTTTCGCTGAAGTGCGGACACTTGTGCGCATCATAGTACTTCCTGTATTCGTCTTAGGCTTATACAATCCGGACTCCGGCCCATTGCGCCGCCAGGGCAATGGCGGCAACGAGGCTGTTCTCCCGGGCCCTTCCCGTGCCTGCGATGTCGTAGGCCGTACCGTGGTCCGGCGAAGTGCGGATGAAGGGGAGCCCCAGGGTTACATGTACGCCCTCATCCATGGCCACCAGTTTGAAGGGGATATGCCCCTGGTCATGATACATGGCCACAACCAGGTCAAATTCTCCCCCGTACATCCGGTTGAACACCGTGTCGGGCGCAAAGGGACCGGCGCAGTCTATGCCGCGTGACCGGGCAAGAACAGCAGCCGGCGCAATCTCCTCGATTTCTTCCCGGCCGAAGGCGCCGTTCTCGCCCGCGTGGGGGTTGAGCCCGGAAACGGCAAGTCGCGGCGCGGCAAAACCCAACCGGCGCAGGGTATGGTAGCCCGCCTCAATGGCGTGCAGTATCCGGTCCTTTCGCACCGCCGCAACGGCATCGCGCATGGAAAGATGGGCGGTGATATGGACAATGCGCAGGCGTTCATGAAACAGGCTCATATGGCACTGTTCCACGCCGGTTATCGCCTGCAGCATCGGGGTGTGCCCGGCATGGGGGCAGCCGGACCGGAGCAGGCCCTCCTTGCTGACCGGACACGTGACCAGCGCCTGGAGGCGTCCCGCAAGCGCCAGCCGCGCCGCGCTTTCAATCCACACGGCGGCGCAATGGGAAGTCTCGGGGTCAATGGTTCCAGGCCGCAGCGGTGGGGAGGCACAACCCGCCTGAAATACGGGAATCACCCCGTTGTCCGTGTCCATCTCGTTCAAGTCGCTGATAGCATGACAGGGCGGCATGCCCGGTCGGCCCTCACCGGCTTGTTCCAGCACTGTTTTATCGCCAAATACCACCGGACGGCAGTACGTGCCCAAGGCATGTGCGGACAAGGCTTTGGCCAGTATTTCCGGTCCAATGCCGTTCGGGTCACCCATGGTAATGGCTACCAAAGGTTTGGAAACTGTCCTCATTTCTTCAGAAAGCATGGGAAAGGGCCCTGGTTGATGATGCTGGCAATTATACGAGAGGCGTACTTTACTTTCAGTGTACAGGGTACTGGTCTATGGGTCAAGTTTTAGAACCTGCGCCAATTAGCCCGCTCTTGCGTTTTGGCTGTGTAAAAATTGCAGGGCTGGGTTACGGAACGGTCGTATTTTGCACGGATAGTACGGGGATGGGCTTTGTTTCTATTGGCATGATTTGTGCTCCCTAAAAGTCAGCAGGGCTTCAAAACAGAAGCCGCAACCACAGAAGACAGGTCAATTGAAACAACAAAAACGAAAGGAACCTGCGATGAAAACTTCAATGTGTATGATGATGACAATTTTGGTTTTAATGGCGGCCGGTACGCTCTCCGCCCAAACGACTGCGGAACTGCAGTCGGCAACCCGGCCTCTTGCCGGCCAGGGACAGGGAGCGGGTTGTCCCAACTTTGTGGATGCCGATAAGGACGGTATCAATGACAATTTCGCCGATGTTGACAACGATGGCGTTTGTGATTATCGGCAGGAGTGCCCTCGTTTTGGGCGCGGTGCGCGCCGTAGGGGCTACGGAAATGGCTCCGGCGCAGGCAGAGGTTATGGACGGCGTAATGTTATAGACGCCGATGGTGACGGCACCCCGGATAACCTTGTAGATTCCGATGGTGATGGTATTGCTGACCGGGGGCCCCAACATCTTGGCCATGGCGGCCAGGGCCGGGGTGTGGATTGCCCCAACTTTGTAGACGCCAATAACGATGGTGTCAATGATAACTTTGTGGATGAGGACGGTGACGGTATCTGCGATCAGTGGGCCTCTCGGCGCGGTCTTGACGGCCGGGGCCGGGGAAAATTCTGTCCCAAATTTGTGGACGCCAACAATGACGGCATCAACGATAACTTTGTGGATGCGGACGGTGATGGTATCTGTGACAACTGGCCCCGGGGGCGTCGCAGTGGTGCGGGCCGCGGTATGGGACCCGGCATGGGCCGTGGCGCGGGACGCAGATTGGGCGGACGCGGCATGGGTCGTGGCCTTGGCGCTCAACAGCGCCCGATACGATAATCAGTTTCGTATAGAGCTCATGTCCGCGAGTCACCCCGGTTCGCGGGCATTTTTAATGGCGCCGCTCCGGACACCCTTGCCTGCTGTACGTGGTGCTGGCGGTGTGGGCTTATTGCAGTTCCCAACGAAAGGCTTTCCCCTTGCTCCCGAATGTCGTGAAATGGTATAGCCCGTCTTTGGGTTCTATAGCGACGGGCACGTTATCCAAAAACAATTCCAGGGGGCGATTGCTTGTCCGGACCGGTTCGCGGACGGCAAAGGAAAATTCTCCCGATACGACAGGTGTGTACTGACCGCAGTGAAAATCTGGCTTGTATGAGAATCCCATCAGGGGTGTATTCAGGGCAAAGGTATCAAACGGAATCTTTGGAAGAATAAAGAGCGTGTTTCCCCGGGGACATATTCCCGAGAGTTTTATGATGTCGAGAAGAGGCCCGGCGTGCCAGTTGGAATTCATGACGGGGAAATCGGTCATGGGGGTGACCGCATGCAGATAGGTCTCGCCGGGGTAGTTGTGTGAACACGCATTATAGCCGTCCGGCCCCGACCAGATGCCGTACCAGATATCCGGATAAGCTTCCGCGCGTTGTTTCATGGTGGTGCGCAGGAAAAAGTCCCATCCTGCCTGCGCGTCCATTTCAGAAAGACTCCAGGCCGTCCACGCATTTACCGCGGCCCAGACGCCGCCGTTCGTGTCGGCCCCCGGTTCCAGGAAAAGTCCCCGCATGGGGGGATGCATGCAGGATGCGCCTGACGGTTGGGATTGGATACAGGTGCGTTCTACAGATTTCAGCAATGCGGCGCGTTGTTCTGCATCCAGCAGGCCTGCGAGTACGGGAAAGGCCTGGCAGTCCAGGAAGAGGCGGTCTTCTCCAAGAACACGATCTCCGATCCCGGTATAGCCGCGGGCCCACCAGCGTCCTGTCCAGAGATTTCGGGCCGCGCGTGCCTGACCCGTCGCGATATCCCGAAGCGCCAGGGCGAATTCCGGCGCCCGGTCCCCGAGGATGTCCGCCAGCAGGGAAAGCGCAAAGGCGGCAAGTCCCGCGTTCAACATGGATTCTCCTTTTCGTATCGTAGCGAGTTTTCGCCTGGAGAAAGCAACCAAAGCGTCGTTCCAGTCTCCCGTGCCGCAGCGCAGCAGGCTATGGCTGCCGAATCCGACATGGTGAACGAGATGGGTCAGTGCCCTTTGGAGGTGTTCAAGCCCGGTGCCGGCGTGCCCGGACTGTTTCGGGTGGTAGGGAACGGTTTCTTCCAGCAGGGAAAAGTCATGGGTGGCGCCGAGGTATTCCGCCGCTGCCCAGAGGAAAAACAGGTCCAGGTCACTGCTGCGCGCATGAATGCCAGCACCGGAGACTTTGCCAACGCCGATGTGCGCGTAGGGCAGGGCGCCCGTACGGCCGTCCTGGGCACACATGGAGAAACGCAGCATGTCCCGCGCAATGTCGGGCCGCAGGTAACTCAAAGAAAGAATGCTCAGCGCGAAATCACGGTGCGCTCCGGATGCGCCGTGAAGCATGCCATAAGCGGAGCCTTGATCGACAAAACGGGTGTCATAAAATTCACTTTGAATGGTGTTGGCCTGCAGGTAATAGGAATGCCAGCGGACTTCCCGGTCAAGCCAGGGCACCTCCGGCACATGGAAAGAAATATAGGAGCGCATCTTCGGCGCGGCAGCGAGGGATGCTTTGATTCCGGCAGCGGCGGTGGCCATATTTATCGCGTGAACGTATCCGTAGAGGAACCGTTCCCGGACGGTTTCACCCGGGCGCAGGGTGGCCGCGCGTTTCAGCCCGAGCATCATATCGGCCCGGCGCGCGTCACAGTGGGGTGATGCAGGGTTGTTCCTTTCGTCCGTCATCGCTTCGGGTCGCGGAAAGCCGTCTTCATCGAAAAAAGTGCGCCCATCCGTGATAAAGGCCGGCGGTGCCCCTTCTTCCATCGAGGTTAGAAACACGGATGGGGGGTAGTAGTCACCGAAACTGGCCCGGTCACGGGGCGGGGCCTTTTCCGGGTGTTTCAAGTCCCAACAGGCCCACGCCGTTTTCAAAGCCTCATCCACATGCATGCTCTGGACAAAATACCGGTTGAATTGGCGCCGCCAGGCGGCCGCTACATGTTTGAACCTGTGCGTCATGACGGGAAAAGGAAGTAAGATATGCAGGTTTACCCCCCAATAGGCCAGCCATACAAATTCCTGTATATGGTCGCTTTCGTTGGTGAGGGACGTTGTACATACCAGTGCGCCCGCATTGCCGGGCGGCGCTTCGATTCTTTCAGTAATGGAGAATTCTTCAAACCGCGTCCGCTTTTCCACATATCCCATGCCGAAGTACCGCTTTTGTGACGCCTGTGCCGGCAGTTGCGACCAGAGCGTGCTCCAGGTGCGTCCCCTCTGATAGGCATAGGTATATCCGCCGGCGAATTGCCTCCGTTTTGGTTCCCAGCGGTTCAGGTATTTTCCGCACCGGTCCCAATCCAGTACCTCCACGTAGCCTTCATTATGGGCGAGCGCGGTAATGCGATCATTGGCCACGGCGTGCCAATGGTCCCTTGAAACGCCGTCGCTGGTGCGATACTGTGCTCTCGGGTCGCGCCCGTGGTCCAGGGTATAGGCAAAGCGGGGCAATCCATCCCCATCGGTTTGCCAGTGCCCGAAGGCCACGCCGGAAGCATCATGAGCGTCGTCTGCTGTGTTTTCCATCGGTCTGGATTCCTGTTCGTGTCGATCCTTGCTGTCGGCACGGATTGGCCGGCAGCATTTCCCGTGGGCGCGATGATTTTACGCTAAGAACAGTGTTGCGATGAAATCTGCCCTGAAAATAAGTTCGGAACGCAGGGACTGTCGCAAGCGAGCGAAGCGAGACGGGATTGTCTCTGGCTTCCGAACGGTCTCATTTTCATCGTTTACGGGGAAGGCTGAAAGCCTCATGATGAACTGTCCCGGGATGCACGAGGCATGTTCACGGTTCGGATAATTTCGGTTGTAGCACAAGGATGCGGTAAACTGGCTTAAAATCGGAGAAATACACGCCGTCCGCCGTGGCTCAGTGAGGCCCGGAAACCGTCGGGCGTCCGCTTGGTTGTGTATCAGGGTGTTCTTTCCTGTACAATCTTTTTGTCAAGGATTTATCCGGTCTTGCGCAAAGGGTCAGTTCCATTTGGAATCCGCCCGGGCGTCCCGTAACGACGCTGAAAAAGAGAAGATATGTGGAGATTTGTTCATATAACAGACACGCACCTCTCAAGCACGCGCAACGGGGTATGGAATAACCGTTTTTTATGTTCCATGATGCCCGAGGTTATGGCGTGTCTTAAGAGAGACCTGGCCCGCTTGAACCCGGAATTCCTCCTGGTCACCGGAGACATTGTCAGTAACCGGTCGCGTGATGCCGTGTTTAAAGCCCGGGACCTGCTCGAATCGCTTGGTTTTCCTTATTATCCCGCGGGAGGCAATCACGATTTTTATTCGATGGAGTCCCGTGCCTGGTTTCTGGAGGCCTACGCCCATCGCCTGCCCTCGCTCAATACGGTCTATACCTTTGAACATAAGGGGCTTCGTTTTTGTGTGCTTGATCCCTGGTGGGTTTGGAGGGACGGCGCCTTGATGCCCATTGCCGAACAAGACATTGCCGAAATGCAGGAAGAAGGGCTTCGCGACACGCGGTGGGCGCTTCCGCCGGAACAATTTGTATGGCTGGAAAGCATTCTCAATGCTTTCCCGGACCAACCCACGTGTATCGCCAGCCACTACCCGGTGGTTTCGCCCCCGGAATACTTTTTTCAGCCCGAATATAATTTTGCCGGCGCATTGGAAAACGGCGGTTTGCTTGCCGATGTCCTGTCGAAATATCCCCAGGTGAAAGCGGTATTTTCCGGGCATATCCACACCAATGCCATTTCTCGCGATAATGGCATCCTCTATGTTGCCACATCCGCATTGCCCGAATATCCTGTGGAATTCCGCGAAGTGAACGTCCATGCGGACCGCATCGAGATTAAGACCCACGGCCTCGGTGATCCCGCTTTCGCGGAACGCTCCCGTATCCGTTCCCGCGAATACACCTCCGGACAAGAATCGGACCGCACATCGGTGATTTATTTCGGGTGAAGCGCCTGTCGGCGTGGTGCGTTTGTTATCCAAAGATGCGCTTGAAGTAGACGGGGTTGTCCAGGCGATGCAGGTCGATTTTCAAAAAGTGCTCCATTTCCTGGTCTGAGATCAGGCTGTTCCGCGTGTTCGCGGGAAAGTCCTCCCGGCGGTCCTTACGGCGATTCTCATCCGGCAAGGCTCTCGGACGTCCGTTCTTCGCGGTAAAATTCAACAAACCGGCCTCCAGCAGAATACCGATGACATCCGCAAGGTGCGCCTTGCGCTCCTCAAGCGTACCGGATTCCAATACCTCTTTTTTCAACGGTATTATCCGGTCCCGAAACAGTAACGACAACTCGTTGCATGCATCACAGGTCACTACGGCTGCCGCATCTTCTTGCATATTCCAGAAGTGGAAACTATCTTTTCCGCAATGGGGACACTGATTCTTTCGCATCTCTGTTGTTCCTTCCTGTTCCTGTTCAAGCCCTTCATAATTTACCTTAAAACAGGGCTCCGATCCAAGCGCGCTGCCCCTGCGCGCCTGCGTCAAATATGCGGGTTTTGAAATATGCCCGTATTTTTTTGCTTATGGTACTGTAAAGAACTTTTTACAATCTTGACACAACCCAGAAGACCGCCCTTATGAATCCCACATCACAATCCGCTATGGATACAGGGCGCCAAATCGAACACCTTGAGAAGCGGCGAGGCGTGATTGTCCAATAAATGTTGGATATCCGCGGCATGGCCAAAGGAAAAATAACCGGGCAGTTGATCGAAGTGATTCGCAAAGGGGAATTAAGCGCTGCGTATTGCGGCTTTTACCATTCGATTGTGTGTGGGAACGCTGATAAGGGAAAAACACAGAGCAAACGACTTAAATCTGAGTTTTCCCTCCTGCCGAGCAAATGAGCTTTAAAAACAATCCGGGATGCGATGGACAGTCGCGGGTGCCCACAAGGTCATTGCGCTACGACCTTTATGAGCAGAGCATTCGAGGACTTCCGGGCCGGCAGTACAAGGAAGAGGGCCGCATAAACACACAATCCTGACGCACCCCCGTGTTTATAGGGAGGAGAGGGATGGTCTTGTCTCCTGCTTTTGGGGGGAGGACAATTTCTTTAGCCATCGCAGGGGTGAAGAGGCCTCGTATCGCTTGGCGTTGGCCCCGCTGATGCACAACGGGCATGTTCGTCCCGGTGAACTAAAGCGTTCGGCGCCACATATGCCGCACCATACGTTGATGAACTGGCTGCATCAGTATCGGGAACCCGGGGCCGATTCCATTTTCCGTCCGCCTCAGCGCGGCATGGCCCTGAGTTTCTTCAAGTGAAACACCACTATGTTGCCGCCAAAGATTTTTTTGACTTCAAAACATTTGCTATCTACTGCCAAAATTCCCTTGACATTCCACCCATACTGTGCTATAACGGACTCATAAAGTATATTGTTATGTTCAGGATAGCAACGCATGAATGAGCATATCGTATTATTTTAATTCCGGGAGGTGCGCTATGTTTGGGGTATTTGTCCATCGCCGTGAGGGGAAGGTGACTACTTTCGGGGTCTTGGTGAATGCGCTGGTACTGTCCGCATTGTTTTCTCTACCTGTGGTTTCGGGGTATAAGGTGCCGGGTGCATACGCGTCAACAGATGTTCCTCCTTCCCTTGAGCCATTGCCACAGTCGTTTTCGCCTGTTTCCGCAGAACAAGATAACGGTATCCCCATTCAGGTATTACCTGAGGCGATGATGGAACTGATGCACGGGGGGCCTGCGTCAACCCGCACAGCGGTCAACCTTGAATCCCCCGAGGTGGTGCTGGCCGATTTTTCTCCCGTTCAGTCCGGCGTGGTCGCTATGCAGGCTGTCACCGGGGCGGTGCAGAGTTCCTGCACAAATCTTATGGAGGCCGTTATAGCTGCGGATAGCGCGGGCGATGTGGCGGAGACCATCCTGTCCGTGATGCCGGTGCTGGCACAGTACCCGGACAGTTATGAAGCGCAACGTGCGCGGTTTCTTCTGGAAGAGCGCTTGAGTACGGCAACATCGGGTCAACTGTCCCCGCTGGCAGCGTCGCTGATGAACGGTTCCGCCCCGGTAACACCGGCGGAGAGCCTCGCGGTCTGCCGGGTGGTGGCCGCCCATGCCCGGACTGCGGGGGCCCTGGAGGCCTACGACTATGTGGCATTGACTTCAGGCGTCTTGTTAACTTCGTGGCCCAATGCGCCGGAGGCTTATGATGCGGTTCCGGTATACCTGGAAGCGATGGATGTCCTGGGGCGTACAACGGACGCGGATATACTTCGGGAAAACCTTTCCGGCACACTGGCTGCGTGGCGATTAACCGAGCTCCAATCCGGGGAAGCGCCTTCCTGGGAGCCCCTGGCTAGTTCCGAGGCCTGCTATGGCCTGCTCGCCGCGTGGTACGGCCAGGTCCAACGGGTCGAACGCGCCAAGGTGACCGTCGATCCGGCAGTTGTGGAGCGCGGGTGCGCTCTCGGGGATGTTGCGTTGTGGGCGTATCCGAATAGCGCGGTGCAAGCCCGCATAGTGCCCCTGTATTTTGCTTTTGTGGAGCGTCTTGCCGCCGAGGAGCGCACCAAGAAGGTCATGCTTCTTGAAGACCAGACGGATGCCGCCCCGTCTTCACTTGGTGTGTGGATGACCCGGATATTCCTGTACAAGGAGTACATGTGGCATATTCATGACCGGAACACTGGCGCGTTCGTTCTTCTGAACCTCTTTGACATGCTGCAGGATGGTGTAGTGGCGGATGCTCTTAAAGACCCCACGGTTTCCGACAGGGATAAGGCGCGTCTGGAATATTACCTGGGTTATTGTCATTATAACCGCGGCCGTGAACAGGCTGCCATTGAACATTATGATCGGGCACTGGGCTATGAGGTCAGCGACGATATCCGGGACACCGCCCAATATGCGAAGGCCTATGCCCTTGAGGCCCTGTATGATTCTGAGCGTGCCTTCGACAAGGCGGCTGAGGCCTATTGGGCCTATCTGGACGCCCACGCCTATGGCCGGGTTCCCGATTACGCCCTGTACGGGCTGGGGCGCATCTATCTCCGTGCGGAAGACTACGACGGCGCCCTTTATTTTTATGAATACATTGTAGAGCACTATCCGGACAGTGATCTTGTGCCGCTTTGCGCCAAAACGTTGTCCAGGGGGCTTAGGGATGCCGCGCAGATGCAGGCGCGGCGCAGCGGAACCACTGGAACTTCACCGGCCTTTCAACTCTGCGGCCCTGTGGCCTTGCAGAAATGGCTCGCTCTGCGAGGTGTGGAGGCTACGCCCCATGAACTGGCGGCAAAGGCCTGCACGAATGAGGAAGGCACAAGCATGCAGGGCCTGTGTGACGCGGCGGCCGCTTTCGGGCTGGATCTGGTCGGCGTCCAGTCCGTGCGCGGGGCCGGGCTGGAACCGCCGTTTATCGCCTTTGTCAACGGGAACCACTTCGTGCTGGTGCGGGAGAGCAGCGATGCCGCTCTGCTGGTGGATGATATCCATGATGAGGAAGCGCAATGGATTCCCCGGGAGACCTTCTACGGTTTCTGGGATGGCAAGGCCCTGGTTTCCGAGGCACAACCAATATTGTCACAACGCCTGAATATGGAAAGCATGGTGGGTGCCCGGGGCGGTACAGACCCGCTTCCGGACCCGAACAATATGGAATGCCGAAACGGTGAACTATGCTGCCCCTGCCCCCCATGTTTTCCGCTGCCTGCGTCCACGCCGCCGCGGTCCCCGCAGCGCAACGGCCCCAACGGCCCTGATGATGGTATTATTTACGGAATTATGGGTGGAGGCGCCAGACCGGGCGCCCCTTCAACGGATTTCGGGAATCCCGGGCCGGGCGGCCCCGGCACCGGGACTAGCGGTCCGTCCAAGTGCGCCTCAGGCTATAACCCGGAGGTGATGCTGTTCCAGATGTCCCTGCAGACCAACCCCACCGATCTGGCCATGCCGGTTGCAGGCGGCCTGAAGATTGATTTTACCCGTGTTTTCGCCAACCAGTTCGGGTACAAGCGCGGGTATTTCAGTACCTGGCTGGAAGACAAACCGTACAAAAACAACATCGGCGAGGGGTGGACCCATAGTCTCAATATGCACCTGCGCGTTTCCCAGTACTACGGCGGGATACAGTTCATTGACGAAGGCGGCAATCCCAAGACCTATACCAAGTATGACACGGACGGCGTCTACGATTATTATTGGCGCCGCACTACCAGTGAATATGAAGCCCACGGGCAGAATTATAAAGGACATCCCTGGGAACTGGGTATTGTTCTGAAACGAAATCTGAACAGCGGCGTCTATACCATGCAATTTCCGGACGGGAAAATCTACGGGTTCTCGGCGGAAACATCTTGGCCGGAACATTATGCACGATTGCTTTACATACAGAACGCCTCCGGCGCCCAGCTGACCCTGCAGTATGACGGCCTGGGCCGGTTGACCCAGGTGCTCGCCCCTTCGGGAGATGACCGTTACTTGCAGTTATACTATTCCGGAACCACCAATCGAATCATAACCGCTGAATTGCGTTCTGCGACCCAGGCGCTGGAGGCGGTGTATTATGACTACGATGTCAACCTGAACCTGGTGCATGTGCACCGGGGGGATCCCCAGGACCCCTATAACGACATCAGTTCATATTCGTATGGGTATGACCCGAATGTGCAGTACTCGTATTATCTGGCGAGCCTGACAGATGCTTCGGGGGTGACCAGCACCCTGGACTATACCTATGCCGATTATGCCTATTGGGGCTTCATGAGCGATGAGATCATTTTAGAGCGGGGTACAAATCTGCGGACACGGTATACGCGGCAGTCTGATCATGTCACGATTGTGGAAAACTTAAACGATAACGATGTCCCGCTAAACAAAATCGTATATACCGCCGACTGGTATCTGACTACGCTTGCAAGCGTTTCCTTCTATCTCACCCCCGGCGGATACTACCGGCAGCGCTGGCAGTATCTCTATAACAGCGATATGCAACTGATCGAGGTGCGTCGGCCCAGTGCCCTCAATGGCGATACCGTCCTCTATGAGCGCTATGCCTATAACGATAAAGGCAAAGTGGTTTCCTCTTCGCGCTGTATTAATCTGGTTGGCGAGATATGCCTGACCACTACTTTTGGGTATGATCAAAGTGGTTTGTTGCTGATCAGCAGAACCGACCCCGACGGGCTGTCCACGGAATATGACTATGACGCCTATGGTCGGCTGATCCAGGTGACCCACCCATCTCTGGGTGTGAATGGTATCCAATATACGTATGACACCCAAGGCAACCGTACTTCGTCCACGGACCCGTTGGGCAACACCACCACCTATGCCTATGATGCACGGGGCAATATGACGTCCACTACGAACGCGCTCAATCAGACCACCACCATGACCTATGATGATGAAGGGCGCGTTATATCCGTGACGGACCCGCTGAACAACACGACACAATACGACTATATAAGTTCCACCTGCGGCTGCGGAGGCTCCGGGAAACTGGCCCGGATCACCGATGCGTTGAACCAGCAGACGAACTATGAATATGACGCCGCCGGAAACATGATATTGGTCACGGACGCGCTCAACCGGTCCACGGCCTACGAGTATGACACGATGAACCGATTGACGGCCGTCGAATCGCCTGCCGGGTCGAACAAGCGCATGACCTTTACGTATAATCAATTGGGACACTTGATTTCCCAGACGGATTTCCTGGGACGGACAACGACCATGGCTTATGATTACCAAGGCAGGATTACTTCCAGAACAGACCCCGTGGGCACCGTGTATTACACGTATAACGAGACGGGCATGCCGCTCAGTGTGCAGGATGAATTGGGCCATACCGTAACCCGCTCATATGACGACGGGCTCCGTTATGTACAGGATGCCCTGCCCCACAACCGGTGGCGCTTGTATACCTACGATTCCGCGGGAAGGCTTTCCAAGGTGGAGGCGCTGCCTGCCGGCGATCCCATTGAATATTTCTACAGCGCCACCACGGGCCTGCCCACGAAGACCCGCTACTGGTCGGGCGCCACGTATCATGACGCGGACTATGTGTACGATGGCGCCACGCGGGTGGCGCGGATCAATGACTGGCTGGACGGTACGGTGGGTATTCAGTATGCCTATGACGCCTTGGGACGCCTGAGCACGCTCACCGATTACAGCCTGAGCAAACAACTGTCCTATATCTATGACGCGGCCGGGCGCATCGCGTCCATGACGGATTATAACGGCCACACGACGAATTACACGTACACGGCCCGGGGCGAACTGGCGAGCCTCACGGCGCCGGGAAGCAAGGTGTGGAACTTTTCCTATAACGCGCTGGGACAGCGCACGCAGTATACCCATCCGAACGGTACGCGCACGGAATATGGCTATGACACGCAGAACCGGCTGACATCGATCCAGCATAAAGACGCCTCGACGGAGGCGGTGTTGTTCGGGCTGGCCTATACGCTGAACGACGGCGGCAATATCACGCGGGTTGATCATAACGATGCCAGTTACTGGACCTACGGTTATGACAACCGGGACCGGTTGACGGGCGCGGAACGCAGAAATAATCTGGGGGCCTTGCAGCATTCGTTCGGCTATACCTACGACAACGCGGACAACCTGACGCAACGCACACGCTTCCAGGCGTCGAACAGCCAGACGGATGTATGGGACTATGAGTATAACGCAGGTAATGAACAGACGAAAATGATCTTGAACAGCAGCACGGAGGAAACGCGCATGTACGACAACTGGGGGCGGCTGGCCACGCGCACCCAGGGCAGTTACAGCGCCAGTTATGCCTACCGCTACGGGGGACGGCTGTACCAGGCGACATCGAATTTCCCGAATGAGTCAAATGTTACGTTCGACTATGGCGGGGACGGGAAACTGCGCACACGGACCACGGCGTCCGAGACGCGGACCTACCGCTATGACCGGGGCTGGAACGCCGTGAATGAAGAGGTCAGCGGCGCGACAGTGGCGAGCAACGTTTTTGAACCGGGCGGACAGGTGGGGTCGATCCTGGCGCAGATGCTGGGCACATTGGCCTCAGGCACGCCGGTCTATGCCTACCACGACCACCTGGCCACGGTGCGGCAATGGCGTTATTCCAATAAGAACCTCGCCCGGGCGAATGAGTACGATCCCTACGGCAATTTCTATAGCTATTCGGGATACCTGAACATGCCGCGCGTTTATGCGCTTCATGCGTATGACCTCGCTTTGCAGCAGTACCGCGCTCCCTACCGCAACTACAGCCCCAGCATGGCACGCTGGACTACCTTGGACCCCATGGGCATGGTGGATGGGCCAAATATGTATGCGTATGTGGGGGGCCAGCCCATATTTATGAACGACCCATTGGGATTGATAAGCAAATGCAAATTGGATGCTTTAAATGACTGTATCTCCGCAATGGAAACATTTGTGGGGTATTTGCTTTCATTCTATAGTTGTGGGAAATGTCTTATGTGGTGCTCTGCAACTGGTGGATGGACTTGTGTGATGTGTATACCTTCATGCGGAACGGCATTAGGCCAATTTATTGAAATGATAACTCAAACAGTGGAGTGCGCAGAGGCAACGTCAAAAAAATGTTGTAGCAGTAGAGATGCAGAGCCTATAGACTATATACTACTAATACTTGATCATATACCCACATAACGCGAAGGAAATAAAATGAAAGCGAATAAATATGGGGCTAAAGATGTAATACTACGGGCCTTTGGTGATATTGTACGCTATATTACAGGTAGTGGTATATTTGCTTTTGTAGTAGACTGTATTATTCTTTTAGTAGGAAGAAATAAATATAAAACAGAAATATATTATTTTATTTTCATTTGGATATTTGCAATTGCAACATTTTCTTTTATAATGTTATTATTATTTATTTAAAAATTTACATGGGGGAACAACAGGGGACTGACCCGAATGGCGCTTAATTAAGGCTTTGCGTATCTACTTCGATGGGGACATTCTTTGAATTTTTTCCTCGGCTTTGTCAACAGTTGGTAGTTCTTTGGCCTTCGCTTTCGCGCTCTGGGTTCTGCTCTTCCCGGTCTTTCGGGTACGGGGTCACGGGCAATGGCATTGAGCAGTGCTTTGTATATTTTCGTGGAGTCGGTTCCATATTGCGCGGCGACTGCCATTATAGGCGCCCAATGACGAACAGTAACGGCGGCTCCTTTAAAGCTAAGCCGAAGTGGCGGTATGTTTCTTGTCGCGGCTGCTTGCAGCATCAGCGCGCGCACAAGATTATAAGCGATCAGATGCATGTAAAGTTCCTTGTCCACCATGTCGGGCGTTTTGCATCTCAAGACGTCCATATTCATGGATATCTTGATATCGCGCAGGAACAATTCCGCCCGCCACCGCTGAAGGTAAAGTTGGGCAAAGGCTTCTTTGGGAAACAGCCGGGGATCAAGCAGGGTGGTTACGATGGTAGGGTAACTGGGGACAGTCACCCATAATATTTCTTTGCACGTACCACGGAAGCGGGAGCAGGTACCGTTGCGCTATGCCGGGGTGAAGAGTAACAGGCGTTGGACTATTGGAGCGTACCGTTACCAGTCCCCGTTTTGGTTCAGTCGACTGGCTTTTTGCATGGTTGACATATTGCTAACTCTGGCTTATACTAGTAATTAATCAGAGCGGATGTAGATGCCATGACGAATTACAACGGCCACACGACGAACTACACCTACACAGCCCGGGGCGAACTGGCGAGCCTCACGGCGCCGGGCAGCAAGGTGTGGAACTTCGCGTATAACGCCTTGGGCCAGCGTACCCAGTACACCCATCCGAACGGTACGCGCACGGAATACGGCTATGATACACAAAATCGGCTGACGTCCATACAGCACAAGGACGCTTCAACGCAGGCGGTGTTGTTCGGGTTGACCTACACGCTGAACGACGGGGGCAACATCACGCGCGTGGATCATAACGATGCCAGTTACTGGCTGTACGGTTATGACAACCGGGACCGGTTGACGGCCGCGGAACGCAGAAATAATCTGGGGGCCTTGCAGCATTCCTTTGGCTATGCCTATGACAACGCGGATAACCTGACCCAGCGCACGCGTTTCCAGGCGTCCAATAACCAGACGGACACCTGGGCGTACACGTACAACGCGGGCAATGAACAGCTGTCCATGACCTTGAACGGAGGCACGCCGGAAACACGAACCTATGACAACTGGGGTCGTCTGGCCACGCGTGCGCAGGGCAGCTACAGCGCCAGTTATGCCTATCGCTACGGCTCGAAACTGTACCAGGCGACGTCGAATTCTCCGGGCGAATCGAATGTGACCTTCGACTACGGCGGGGACGGGAAACTGCGCACCCGGACCACGGCGTCGGAAACGCGGACCTACCGTTATGACCGGGGCTGGAATGCCGTGAATGAAGAGGTCGGCGGCGCGACGGTGGCGAGCAATGTCTTTGAACCGGGCGCGCAGGTGGGGGCCATCCTGGCGCAGACCTTCGGTACCCTGGCGTCCGGCACGCCTGTTTACGCTTACCACGACCACCTGGCCACGGTGCGGCAGTGGCGCTATCCCAACAAGAACCTCGCCCGAGCGAATGAATACGATCCCTACGGCAATTTCTACAGCTATTCCGGCTATATGCCCATGCCGCGCATCTACGCGCTACACGAATTTGACCTCGCCCTGCAGCAATACCGCGCCCCGTACCGCACCTACAGCCCCAGCATGGCACGCTGGACTACCCTGGATCCCGCCGGCATGGTGGACGGGCCGAATATGTATGCGTATGTGCGGGGAATGCCTATATCTCGTAATGATAAGATGGGCCTCCAAGTAATGGTTCCAAATCCTTGGATCGTTGGAGCATGGGGGGGATCAGGTTCTGGTTGTGGTGTTGAGCATTGTAAAGTACCACTTTCCGGAGAGCCTGATTGGACAGTATATCTTGGGCCATATAATCATTCATATATATATATTCCGATTGGAGATGGACATGGTTGGGATCGTGGAAAATGGCAGGATAAACCCAATAGTTGTTCACGTAGATGCAGGGGAACTGTAAGGCAGCTTATAGGAACACTTTCTGGTACGAGCATACCGTGTGCCCGTGCATCCTGCCTAGATATTTGGCGCTGTATTTTAAATACTGGTTTTGAAGGAAACTATTGCCCATATACAAACAACTGTCATCATTGGACGCGGTCAACTTTAAATAAATGTTGTTTGGTTGTACCTTAAGATGTCGTATACAAACAAACTATATGCTATAGGCACAATAATAATATTATTTCTATGTATTATGATAATGTATCCTATGGGAAAAATTGTTTACCTATATCATTTCAAAGACACTTATGCTGTTATTTTACCTATCATAAATAAAAAAGTAGAATTTTCTATGTTTTTGCCGAAGGGCACATATACCCTTAGTTTATGCACTGATAAAAATCTAACTAATAATTATAATGATATACAAGGATCTTATTTTATACAAAATACTATGTTTATATTGCAAAGTGATTTTGTTGTTGAAAGACGCAAAATAACAAAAATATTTTCAAGCAATGTAAGTGATACCAATACGGGGCATGTATTGACTAAAACTAATTTTCCTTTTCCATGGACGCATAATATTCCAGGGATGATATATTTATCAACTCTCGAGACTTTCCTCCTATCAAAATCTTCGAATGTAAATATTAAGATTTTATTTAGCCAGATTCCAAAGAATTGTTATTTAAAACTTGAAACATATATAGATGCAATATGAAATATTTATTTGAGTAATTCATAGACAGACTACGAAATAAGGGGTTCCGGAATCCTCGGAACTCGCCCCCGAACTTTCTTCGATAGATTCCTTTTATGATTGACGTGTTGTTAACCTTATCGTATACTTGTGACCATTCAGAGTGGGTATAAATATCATGACGGACTACAACGGCCACACCACCAGTTATATGTATACGGCCCGGGGCGAACTGGCGAGCCTCACGGCGCCGGGCAGTAAGGTGTGGAGCTTTGCGTATAACGCGCTGGGCCAGCGTACCCAGTACACCCACCCAAACGGTACGCGCACGGAGTACGGCTATGACACGCAGAACCGGAGGACGTCGATTCAGCACAAGGACGCGTCTACGGAGGCGGTGTTGTTGGGGTTGACCTACACGCTGAACGACGGAGGCAACATCACGCGGATAGATCATAACGATGCCAGTTACTGGACCTACGGCTATGACAACCGGGATCGGTTGACGGGCGCCATGCGGTATAACACCACCGGCAACCTGCTGCACTGGTACGGTTACACATACGATAACGCGGATAATATGACGCAACGGTGGCGGTTCCAGGCGTCGAACAGTCAGACGGATGTGTGGAACTACACGTACAACGCGGGCAATGAACAGCTATCTATGACCTTGAACGGGGGCACCCCGGAAACGCGAACCTATGACAACTGGGGGCGGCTGGCCACGCGTGCCCAGGGCAGCTACAGCGCGAGTTATGCCTACCGCTACGGCGGACGGTTGTACCAGGCGACGTCGAATTTCCCGGGCGAATCGAACGTAACGTTCGACTACGGTGGGGACGGGAAACTGCGCACGCGGACCACAGTGTCCGAGACGCGGACCTACCGCTATGACCGGGGCTGGAACGCCGTGAATGAAGAGGTTGGCGGTACGACATTGGCAAGCAATGTCTTCGAACCGGGTGCGCAGGTGGGCTCCATTCTGGCGCAGGTGTTCGGTACCTTGGCGTCCGGCACGCCGGTCTATGCCTACCACGACCATCTGGCCACGGTACGGCAATGGCGTTATTCCAATAAAAACCTCGCCCGGGCAAATGAATACGATCCCTACGGCAATTTCTACAGTTATTCGGGATACCTGCCCATGCCGCGCGTTTATGCGCTTCATGAATTTGACCTCGCCCTGCAGCAGTACCGCGCCCCCTACCGCAACTACAGCCCCAGTATGGCAAGATGGACTACTTTGGACCCGGCAGGCATGGTGGATGGGCCAAACATGTATGAATATGTGGGTAATAATACAGTTTTATACATAGATCCTAATGGTAGTTTTACAATTCAAATTTTGGGTGGCATTGTGGGTTGTGTAGTTGGTGCCATTGTGGGATACCTTACGCCGAGAGGCGCAGGAAATAGCGAACATACGTTCAGGGGAGCTGCATGTGGATGTCTTGGTGGCGGTATCAGCGGATTAGGTTATGGATTTCCAGGTGGCGCAATTGCAGCAGCTTTTGGCGCGTTTGCTCAGTGTATGTGCAATGGTGAGAAAAGTGTGAAGTGCTGCGGTGCATCGGCTCTCGCTGGTGGGGGCTTAGGAGCTCTAGTAGGCTGGCTTTTTCCAGCTATTGGAGCTAAACCGATCTATGACGAGTTCCTTGAGGCCGTCGGGCTTGGTATGGGTGGAACACTAGGCGGATCTGTCGCCGAATGTTATTGTGAGTGAAGAAAGAATGAGAAAAATTATACTTTATATAATTTCACGAGAACGTAGAAAGTATAAGAATAATCGCGAAATGTTTCGTGAGGGCTTGTTAATATACAGGGAGGGAGGAATAAAGGCACTTTTATTGAAACAGATTTCAGAAGAAATTAAATATTCCGTAGGGCTTGGCAAAGTTATTTATGAGGACCTGTTGCTAGAGACAGGATATTTTCAAATGCGAGTTTGGCATGTTATGCTATTTACAGTTGTATTTCAAGTGCTATGGTTTTTTATTTTCTCTTTTTTCTACGCTTGTTTCCTATCGCCAATTCTGAACGCAGAGTCACTCATCCTATCTGCCGCCTCTGATTTACTGATTTTTACACTGGGAATCGCTCCCCTGATCGTTGTATTCCTTCTAACAAGTCCTCTAAAAACACCCTTGTTTTTCTTGTTATTTCTTTTTGGCGCTATGGCGTTTAAGATACCGATCCATAATCTTATCGTATCCAATTTCTTGTAGCATAAGGGGTATTTTGGGGTAATTCAGACTGGGTAATTCAGGGACAGACTAGAATGGCACTAACTTAAGGCACAACTTATTCTATTTGATGGAGTTATGCCGTTTTACACCCTCTGTTGAGGCGTCAAGAATCTTCCGGGATAGTTCCCGCATTTTACTCA